>Ga0082335_1001907_pt1 | contig 41337 bp, 34 predicted proteins | sample Subgrocontami58m_FD_72375 | JGI IMG/M metagenome (GOLD analysis project Ga0082335, IMG submission 72375) | Subsurface groundwater microbial communities from S. Glens Falls, New York, USA - GMW37 contaminated, 5.8 m (SPADES assembly) (version 2) ...
TGGCCTGCCAGCCAGGGGCACCCTCGGTCGGTCAGATATACTGCACGACGTTGTCGGAGCCGATGATGTGGCGGCCGACCATTTCGATCAGTGCGGGCATCGCCTGCATGTGCTGGCTGGCACTCATGGCGTCCCGGAAGCGCCGCTCGAAGGGCGCGGCATCCAGGATAGCTGCGGTACCGGCGCCGCGATAGCAGGCGATGGAGACTTCGGTCGCCTCGTTCATCCCGTGCGTGGTCGCCAGCCGCAGACGCATCCGCAGGTCCACGTCCAGCCGGCCGGCGGCCGATGCGTCATACACCTGGCAGACGGCCTCATGCAGGAACGCGCGGGCGGCTGAGAGCCGTGCCTCCAGCAGGCCGATTTCCCGCTGCACCGCGTGGTTGTTGATCATGGCGCTGGGTGAGGCCTTGCTGTGCCGCGCGCGCGCCAATGCAGTATAGGTTTCCAGCATCCGGCGCGCAAGGCCCAGCGTTACGCCACAGAAACCGACCGCGTAGAGCAGGGTGGACAGGATGGGGTAGAGCGGTCCGGTCTCCCGCCATTCCTCGGGCGCGTCGCGCGCCGGGGCGTGTTCGTCGGGTACGAACAGGTCCTTCACCGCGTAGGTGTCGCTGCCGGTGCCGCGCAGGCCCAGCACCTGCCAGTCGTCGATGATGGTGGCTTTCTCGCGCAGAAACAGGAAGCTGCGCTCATCGGGGCGACCGTAACGCATATGCACCGAGCCGTCCGGGTTGTGCACCGAACTATGGGCGCCGATCCATTTGGTGTGGCGGCTGCCACTGGCGAAACCCCAGGTGCCGGTCAGTCGGTAGCCGCCGTCGACCCGGATGCAGGTGCTGTTGTTGTGCTTCGAACCCCAGGCCAGGCCGGCGCGCGGGCCGTCGAAGATCGCCGCGGCGGCCTCATGCGGCATGGCGGCGGCGGAGGACGCGGCCGAGACATTGGATTGGTTGACGAACCAGCCGGCGCTGGCATCGGCCCAGGCGATCGCCTCGGTGGTGCGGCAGAACTCCAGCAGGTGGATTTCCTGGCCCCCGAGGCTCCTGGGCAGCAGCAGGCGTAACATGTCCTGCTCGACCAGCGCGTCCACCACCTCCGGTGTCAACTCGCGCCTGCGGTCGATCTCGGCTCCATGGGCGTCCAACAGAGTCTGCAGGGCGCGAGCCCGTTCGGGCGCGGTGGCGGTTGGCCCGGGTTGGGAGATTCCAGAGGGGGAGATCCCAGAGGGGGCGATCCCTGGGGGGGCGATCCCAGGGGGGGCAACGCTGTCCATCGGTGTTCCTCGGTTCTCTGTCTGGTCTGCCGATTGTGGGCCGGATTCCGGATGCGTCAATCTTCACCCGGCCGGGACTATTTCGGCGGCTCGGGCTGCTCCATCAGCGCCAGGCCTTCCATCGCGAGGCCGTAACCCAGCAGATCCTGCATGCGCTTCTTCAGGTATTCCGTGAACATCAGCCTTGTATAGCGCAGCAGCAGCGTTGGCTTCTGGTTCAGGGCCTCGGCGTGTTCCCAGGCGCGCGCCAGGACCTTGTCTTGCGGCAGGATTTCCGCAACCAGGCCAAGGTCCTTGGCTTCCTGTGCAGACAGGGTTTGGCCGGTCAACAGGAAATAGCGACCGCGATTCATCCCCAGCAGCATCGGCATGACGATATGCATGCCGTCCCCGGGCACCAGCCCGTTCGGGAAATGCGCGGAATCCTGGAACGCCGCGGTGTCCGCCGCCAGGACGATGTCCGATAGTAACGGAATCTCGCCATGCCGCCATGCCGGCCCGTTGATCGCCGCGATCACCGGCACCTCGATATTCAGCAGGTTCATCAGCAGCGCCCGCCCTTCCCAATGGACGCGGTCGAACATGTTGGCGGTGAGGCCGGCGCTGATCGCGCTTTGCCCCGGTGTCGCGCGGGTGCCGGACCATTCATCGCCGGTGCCGGTCAGGATCACCACCCGGTTGTCGCGATCGCGCGCCACGTCGGCGAAGGCGTCGGGCAGCTCGCTGTGCGGCCCGAGACCCCAGCGCAGCGGGCCGTTATCGGTGTGAAACCGCATCTCCAGGATGCCGTTCTCGCGCCGCATGTGGATGCATGAGTATTTCGTCGCGTAGCTGTCGAACCGGCTCATTGCAGTATGCCACCGTCATATGTTCGACCATGCCACCATGGGCCGGTCAGGGGAGAATGCCAGAACCGTGGCGGACAGCCCGCCACGGCGTCTGTCATGACAGTCGATCAGGGGACCGCCAGGCGATACACTCGCGCTGCGGTGCCGCTGTAGAGTGCCTTCTTCTCGGCGGCGGAGGCACTGGTGGTGATGCGCTTGAACGCGTTCCACAGCTCGGTGTAGCCACCGGATTGCTTGTCCGGCGGGAAGTTGCTTTCGAACATGCAGCGTTCGACCCCGAAGGATTCGATGCAGGGTTCGATATACTGGCGCCAGGCCGTGGCGAGGTCTTCCGACGACGGCGGCATATCCTGTTCGTGGAAGTTGAACCCGAACGAGGTCATGCCGATGCCGCCCAGCTTGACGTTCACGTTGGGGCACTTGGCGAGTTCGGCGATGTCCTTCCGCCAGCCGGCCAGGATTTCCTGCCTCCGACCCGAATAGGGACCGACACCCAGCACGCCGCCGACATGGTTCAGAATGATGGTGGTGTCCGGGAAGGCGCGCGCCAGATCGATCGCATCGGGCAGTTGCGGATGATACTGCCAGGACTCGAAACTCAGCCCCAGTTTGGCCAACTGGGCGAAGCCCTCCCGGAACGTCTTGTCCAGCACGATATGCGGGGGAATGACGCGGGAGACATAATTCTGGATCGCGGGATGCGCATCCCAGGACACGCCGTAACGAATCCCACGGAACCGGCCGCCGCCGACGGCCATTTGCGCCTCCAGCACCTCTCGCACGCGCGCACCCAATGTCAGGTCGGCGTGACCGATGATCGCCTCGGCGACGCGGCAGGGGCCGTAATTGCCGGAGGCGCTCATGGCGGAGATGCCGTTGACGAATTCGACCTCGCCGACGGGGGCCATCTCGGGCGCGCCGCCCTTGCGGTACATCGCCTGGCATTCCAGGAACACGGTGGAGACGATGTTGTGCCCGCCACCGATATCGGCCAGCAGATGCGGCAGGAAATACTGGCCGCGATGGGGTGTGTCCCAGAAATGATGGTGCGGATCGATGATCGGCAGATCCGGCTCCAACGCCGCCTCGGTGGGCCGCTTGGCCAGCCATGCCGCCAGGTCCGCATCGTTGCGGTAGACGATGCCGCGAAATTCGCCTTTCGAATCCCCGATCTGAGCCATGTTCGCTTCCTCTTTTGGTGTCGTCAGACGCTGCCTCCGCGCGTCGGCCCCGCCATTGTGCCGGGTCCGGCTGCCGGTTGGCGTCCAGGGGGACCAGCTTACGCCGATGTTGGGCAATCTCAACCGGCGGCTGGAACGGCCAAGGGCTGGGGCCGGCGGGACGCAACCAGCGTCTGCGATCCCTGGGCGAGGTCCGGCCCATGCGGGCGCCGGGGACCGGGGCTACGGTATTTAGGCATCTTGCCACCGGAGAAAATTCTCCCCCTCCCCTTGTGGGAGGGGGTTGGGGGGAGGGATTCAGGCGACATCCGTGCGGTTTCACCGCTCCCCCTGCCCCCTCCCGCAAGGGGAGGGGGAGGATTTTCTCCTGTCCGCGACGGGTGAATGCAGTTGGGCACCGGCGTGGGGTGTTGCACTACCCCACGCGGTGGGTGATCAGATCCGTCACCACGGCCGGATCGGCCAGGGTCGAGGTGTCGCCCAGGGTATCGGTCTCATTCGCCGCGATCTTGCGCAGGATGCGGCGCATGATCTTGCCGCTGCGGGTCTTTGGCAGCCCGGGCGCCCACTGGATTGCATCCGGCGACGCGATGGGGCCGATTTCCTTGCGCACCCAGGCGACCAGTTCCTTGCGCAACGCCTCGGTCGGTTCCTCACCGGCCAGGAGGGTGACATAGGCATAGATGCCCTGGCCCTTGATGTCGTGCGGGAAGCCGACCACGGCGGCCTCGGCCACCTTGGGATGCGCGACCAGGGCGCTTTCGACCTCGGCCGTGCCCATCCGGTGGCCGGAGACATTGATCACGTCATCGACGCGGCCCGTGATCCAGTAATAGCCGTCGGCATCGCGGCGGGCGCCGTCGCCGGTGAAATACAGCCCCTTGAAGGTCGAGAAATAGGTCTGCACGAACCGCTCATGGTCGCCGAACACGGTGCGCATCTGGCCCGGCCAGGAATCGGACAGGCAGAGATTGCCCTCGCAGACGCCGAGCAGTTCGTGACCGTCGGCGTCGACGATCATCGGCTTCACGCCGGGCAGCGGCAGGGTGGCGGAGCCGGGTTTCAGCGCGGTGGCGCCGGGCAGCGGGCTGATCAGAATGCCGCCGGTTTCGGTCTGCCACCAGGTATCGACGATCGGGCACCGGCCGTCGCCGACCACGCGATGATACCAAAGCCAGGCTTCCGGATTGATCGGCTCGCCCACGCTGCCCAGCAGCCGGAGCGACTTGCGGGAGGTGCGCTTCACCGGCGCCTCCCCGTCGCGCATCAGGGCGCGGATCGCGGTGGGCGCGGTGTAGAAGATGTTGACCTGGTGCTTGTCCACTACCTGCCAGAAGCGGCTGCTGTCGGGGTAGTTGGGAATCCCCTCGAACATCAACGTGGTGGCGCCGTTGGCGAGCGGGCCGTAGACGATATAGGTGTGCCCGGTCACCCAGCCGACATCGGCCGTGCACCAGTAGATGTCGCCTTGCTGGTAGTTGAACACCATCTCATGCGTGTAGCTGGCCCAGACCATGTAGCCGCCGGTGGTGTGTAGCACACCCTTGGGTTTGCCGGTGCTGCCCGAGGTATAAAGGATGAACAGCGGGTCCTCGGCACTCAGTTCCGTGGGCGGGCAATCGGGCGACGCCGCGGCGCAGAGCGTTGCGAAATCGTGGTCGCGGCCGGGCTTCATCGCGACGTTGCCGCCGGTCACCTTGACGACGATCACGTTCTTGACGGACGGGCACTGCTCCAGCGCCGCGTCGGAATTGGCCTTCAGCGGCACCGCCCGCCCACCGCGGCGGCCTTCGTCGGCGGTGATCAGCAGATTGGAGTCGCAATCCTGGATGCGGTTGGCCAGGCTGTCGGGGGAGAATCCACCGAACACCACGGAGTGGATCGCGCCGATCCGCGCGCAGGCCAGCATCGCGGCGGCGGCCTCCGGCACCATCGGCATATAGATCGTGACCCGATCGCCCTGCTTCACGCCCAGGCCCTTCATCGCGTTGGCCAGGCGGCACACCTGCTCATGCAGCTCGCGATAGGTGACGTGGCGGCTATCATTCGGGTCGTCACCTTCCCAGATGATCGCCGTCTGGTCGCCACGCGTCGCCAGATGGCGGTCCAGGCAGGAGACCGAGGCGTTCAACGTGCCGTCCTCGAACCATTTGATCGAGACATTGCCCTCGAAACTGGTGTTCTTGATCCGGGTCGGCGCCCTCATCCAGGCGATGCGGGCCGCTTCCTTGCCCCAGTAGCCTTCGGGGCCACGCGAGGCCTGCTCCGAAAGTTCCTGATACCGGGCCGCGTTCACATGGGCCTTCGCGGCAAATTCCGGCAGGACCGGGAAAACCTGGGCGAGCGACGGAGAGGTATCTGACATGGTGTGTGTCCTTGTTTCCCTGTTGGGGTTCCCTTTCGGGTTTCCCTGCTGGAGCGCGTTCAACCCGAATCTAAACCGAGAATGCGCTCCAAGCCCTTGTTTGAGAGCATGATTCACGCTCCGGCACGATTCCACTCGGCCCGATCATGCTCTCGGCCTAAAGGCCGGCATCCTTTGGGACGTAGATAGTGCCATCGCGGATTTCCGTCACCACCGCTTCCAGATAATCGCCGCGGCACGGACCTTTGGTGCAGATCCCATCCGCTATGCGGAACTCCGCGCCATGGGTGGCGCAGATGATAACCGACCCGTCGTTGGACAGGAACCGATCGGGCGTCCAATCCAGCGGCGTGCCGATATGCGGGCAGGAGTTCACATAGACATAGATTTTTGCGCCCTGGCGGACGGCCATCAACCCGGTGAAGCCACCTGGCGTGGCGGCAAAGCCGCGGGCGCCGCCGTCGGGAATATCCTCGATCCGGCAGAGCACGCGCGGCTCGTCTTCTATCAACTGATCCATTGTCGAATCTTCCACTATTCCAGAGACAGTTGCCCCATCTGGCAGAGCAGCGCCCAGTGCGTCTCCGAGATCGGCATCACCGACAGGCGCGATTGCCGCACCAGGGCGATCTCCGCCAGCGCCGGGGTGTCCTTGATGGCGGCCAGGGTGACCGGCACCGGCATCTCGGCCCGCGCTTTCATGTCGACGGCCACCCACTCGCCCTTCTCCGCCGTCGGGTCAGGATAGGCTTCCCGCACCACCTCCACCACGCCGACGATCTCCTTGCCGACATTCGAGTGGTAGAAAAACGCCAGGTCGCCCGTCTTCATCGCCTTGAGATTGAGTTTCGCCGAGTGGTTGCGCACACCGGTCCAGGGCTCGACCTCGTTGACGCATTGCTGGGCCCAGGAGAATGCATCCGGTTCGGATTTTACCAACCAATAGGCCATTACGCGTCTGCCCAATGAGCGGTCGGGCAGGGCCGGTCGAGGCCGCGCGAATCGGCTGACGTCATGGGATACCCCCTGCCTGTGGTCCCGGACGCGATGCGTCCCCGGGGCCGGTTTCTGTCCCGCGCGTTCAAGTGCCACACCCCAACCAAAGCCCCCCCCCAAAGATCCCTGGGCGTTCGGCAGTCTACGCCACCATGGCGACGCTTCAAACGCAAGGCGGCATCCGCTACTGGGCAATCGGGTGAAGGAAGAAAAGCCCCAGGGCTCCGCCCCGGACCCCGCGAGGGGCGTTGCCCCCTCGGCCCCCACCAAGGCTGGGCCTTGGATGCCATTTATTGATCGCGGTCCAGGGGCCGTGCCCCTGGTGGGTTCGAAGGGCGAAGCCCTCGCGGGGTTTGGGGCAGCGCCCCAAGGCTTTCTTTTCTTCACCCGATTGCCCGGCATCCGCTAGATTGCCGGGGTGAACTCGCAAGCCAATCCCGCGCGCCCGATGGGGCGATCCCTGCATCGCTTCGCCAATCCGGGTCGCTTCCTCCGGCTTTCGGGCTCGGTGTTGCCATGGATCGCCGTGCCGGGAGCGGTATTGACCGTCGTCAGTCTGGCCTGGGGCCTGTTCCTGTCGCCAGCCGACTGGCAGCAGGGTGATGCGGTGCGCATCATCTATGTGCATGTGCCGTCGGCTTGGCTCGCCTCGGGCGGCTATCTGGCATTGGCCGTCTGTTCGGTGCTGTCGCTGGTGTGGCGGCATCCGCTGGCGGACCTCGCGGCGGTCGAGATCGGCCCGGTCGGCGCCGCCTTTACCGCGCTGTGCCTGGCGACCGGCAGCTTGTGGGGCAAGCCGATGTGGGGGACATGGTGGGTGTGGGATGCGCGCCTGACCTCGGTGTTGGTGCTGTTTTTCCTGTATCTGGGGCACATCGCCCTGGTACGAGCGTTTGACGATCCGACCCGCGGCTATCGCGCCGGGGCGATCCTGGCCTTGGTGGGCGTGGTCAACCTGCCGGTCATCAAGTTCAGTGTCGATTGGTGGAACACCTTGCACCAGCCATCCTCGTTTTCCCTGACCGCCGCGCCGGCTCTGCATGTCGATATGCTGTGGCCGTTGCTGATCGCTGCATTGGGCTACAGCCTGCTGTTTGGTGCCATCGTCCTGACCCGGACCCGAGCGGCGGTGATGGAACGACGCCTGCGTGGGCTGCTGATGGCGCGGGCCTCGTCCGATGCCAGCGCCGGTGCGGGTGCCGGGGGGCATGCATGACCCATCTGCCGTTCATCGTCATGGCCTATGGCCTGGGGGTCCTGATCCCGTTGGCACTCGCCGTGGATGCCTATCGGCGTGTGCGCACCGCGCGCCGGCGTCTGGCGGCGATCGACCCGCGCCTGCATGGAAGAGCCGGGCGGTGACGCGCAAGGGACGTCGGCTCTGGCTGCTGGTCATCTGCGGGCTTGGCGTTGGCGCCTCGGCCGGTCTGTCGCTATGGGCGCTCAGCGACAATTTGCAGCATTTCGTCTCGCCGTCGGACCTCGCCCAGGTCGGCGCGAGCGGGCGGACCGTTCGTCTGGGTGGTCTGGTCGAGCGGGGCAGCGTGCAACGCGCCACCCAGGGCCGCCCCTCGGCCAATTTCCGGGTCACCGACGGGGCGAACAGTGTTGCCGTCACCTATACCGGCATCCTCCCGGACCTGTTCCGCGAAGGTCAGGGTGTGGTCGCGCTCGGTATCCTGCGCCCGGATGGCGGTTTCCAAGCGTCCGAGGTGTTGGCCAAGCACGATGAGACCTATATGCCGAAGGAAGTGGCCGAGGCGCTGAAGAAGTCCGGCCACTGGAATCCGGATGCCGGTCCGCCCCCCTCGGCGGCGATATGGAATACGCTTCCCACCAAACCCCCCGGCGGAGGTTGACCATGACATCGCCATCGCGTGCGCCCCATTCTGATACCCCCCGTTCTGATATCAAGGCAGACGCGGAGGCCGAAACCATTGCGAGGACCACGCCCAAGGCCGCGCCGGTCGTCAAACCCACACCACTGCCGCCGGAAATCGGTGGCGCCAAGGGGCCGGAGCCGACCCGCTATGGCGATTGGGAACACAAGGGTCGTTGCACGGATTTCTAGCTGGTTGCGGGCTGACCCGACGGGGGTGAACCTGTGTCTTTGCTGGGCCTTCGGGGGCGCGTCGTTCAGGTGATGCGCTAGACTTATACCAACCCTCATAGACATTGACCTTCGTCCAGTTGCTGGTTGGCCAGCACGTCACCGGATTGGGGTATCAGGGGATGAGTCGAGAACCATGCGGGCTGGTATTATTGCTCTGCGTGAGGGGCTATCCCGCCATGCGCCGTTGATCGTGATGGCCCTGTTGCCTGACCCGACCGATCTTGGGCGTCGCCCTATCCCACGTTGGACTCCCCGGACGCCATTTCCCGTAACGATTTGGGAAATCCCGCATAGGACGAAGCCTGGGTGTCAGTGATGGCGGAAGCCGAACCTGCGCCGCACAGGGTCGGGACGGGCTTGCAGTTCCCCTTGGCGTCACGCCGCGGCTTTCATCCCACCATGTACCTCGGCGAGGATCTCAAAGGATCGAAGGCGAGCGGTGTGGTCGTAGATGTTGGCGGTGACCATCAGGCCGTCGGCGCCGGTTCGGTGCACGAACTCCTCCAGCCCACGCCGGACTGTGTCCGGGCCACCGACGATCGCGCAGGCGAGGGCATCGTCCAGCATGGCGCGCCCATGCCGGTCGATCCGGGAGTCCATATCCGGGACCGGCGGCGGCAGCTTGGCCGGGCGGCCGCGGCGGATGTTCAGAAATGATTGCTGCACCGAGGAGAACAGGAAGCGCGCCTCGGCGTCGGTCTCGGCCGCGATCACGTTCACCCCGAAGATGATGTGGGGGGCCGCCAGTTGCGCGGACGGGCGGAATTTCTCCCGGTAGATCGAGGCCGCATGCATCATGTAGCCCGGCGCGAAATGGGAGGCGAACGCATAGGGCAGGCCCAGCATTGCCGCCAGTTGCGCCCCATAGGTGCTGGAGCCAAGGATCCAGATCGGCACATCCAGCCCGGCGCCGGGAACCGCCTGCACCGCTTGGTTTGGTTCCGCGGGCTGGAAATATCCCATCAACTCGATCACGTCCTGAGGGAAATCATCGCCGCCGGACTGCAAGGTTCGCCGCATCGCCCTTGCGGTGATCTGGTCGGACCCGGGGGCTCGCCCCAACCCCAGTTCCACCCGCCCGGGATGCAAGGCGGCCAGGGTGCCGAACTGCTCCGCGATCAGCAGCGGGGCATGGTTCGGCAACATCACCCCGCCAGCGCCGATGAGGATGGAGCTTGTGCCCGCCGCGATATGCGCCAGCGCCACCGCGGTCGCCGCGCTGGCGATCCCTGGCAGGTTGTGGTGTTCGGCCATCCAGTAGCGCCGGTAGCCCAGCGCCTCCACGTGGCGGGCGAGGGACAATGAATTGCGCAATGCCTGGCCGGCGTCGCTGCCTTCGGGGATGGGGGAGAGGTCTAGGACGGAGAGTGGGATCATGGGGGGAGTATGGGGCTGGATGGGGCCGATCGGAAGAGCGGGGCATCCGCCCCGGACCCCCACAGGGGCAAAGCCCCTGATAGGGTTCCGGGGCGGATGCCCCACTCTAAACGAACCTCGCTCAGGTCGGCTCCGACAGAAATCGTTCCACCAGACCCATGGCCCGTTCGCGGTTTGCCCGCAGATGCGCGTTGGTCAGGTTGCGACCGGCGGACCCCAGATAGAACCGTTCATACTGCTCATTCCGACTGGCCAGAGCCGTTCCGGCAAAGTCCCAGGCCAGTCGGAAAATTCGCGCCCGTCGCTCCGAATCGACGGACCCGGCCCCTGACAGATACCGGTCGATCAACGGCCGCAACTCTGGATCGGCCAGTTGCCTGGCGGTCGGCGTCGTCAGCAGGTTGTGGGCGCCGAGTTCTCGGATGATCTCGTTCACGCGGGGGAACCAGCGGGGCAGGGCGGTGCGGAGCGCCATGAGCGGCGCCTCCTCGCAGCACCACAGACCGTTGCCATAGTCCCGCGCGTCGGCCTCTCCTGCGCGGATGGTGGCGCGGGCGAGTTGGGCAAAAGTCCAGATCTCCCCCAGCATGGGGATGGTCCGCTGCTGGGAGTCGCCGATCGCCTCGGCCATCAGAGTGGTCAGGCCCCAGGCGAACTCAAGCTTGACCCGCGCGCGGATCATCGTCTGCTGCATGATGTTCGGATACCAACCGTGCCGAACAACATTGTTGTAGACAGCCAGATTGCCATCGATGAACACCCTGTCGCTCGGCACTTCCACATCGTCGAAGATGACAAACGCGTCCTGCTCGTCGAAACGAGACGAGAACGGGTGGTCGAATTTGTTGGAGGCGACGGAGACGCTATCGCGGCAGATCAGTTTCAGGCCCGGTGTTGCCATCGGGATGCAAAAACACAGCGCATGGGACGGATCGGCGTTCGGCATCGGAGCGGCCGGGTAGATCGCCATCTCATCCGAAAATGGCGCGAGCGTCGCCAGCACGCGGGAGCCTCGAACCAGGATCCCATGGTCTGTGTCGGCCACTTTATGCAACTGCACCGGATCGAATCCGGTTGGCACGCCGCCGCGCGAACGATCCACGGTCTGATGCACGATGGCATGGGTCAGCGACAGGTCGGCGCGCGCGATATGCTTTTGGTAACGGACCAGATGGTCGGCGCCGGCCTCATTGCCGTTCGCCCCCCATATAGCCTGCTCCCCGGCGAAACCGGCATAGGTCACGTTCATATAATCCGGTGTGCGGCCCATCAGCCCGACCGAGTATTCTGCGATCCGCTCCAACCCTTTGTGTCGGCGTTCCAAATCGGCGCGGGATCGGGGGATCATATGGCTGATATTGATCGGCTCCCCGGTTTCAGGGTCCGGCACTAGACAGAGATCAGCGGCCTGGTGTTGCAGGTCGAAGACGTCGGCGATGGCCTGCGCCGCGCCGGACAGGGCAGGGTGGGTGGCGGCATTTTCGACCCGCTCCGCCCCCAGCCAGATTTCACGATCGTCCTTGAGCCCGGCCAGGAATTCGGCCCCAGTACGTGCGCCCATGCGCGTTCCCCCTGTCGTGTCGAGGACCGCCAGGGAGGTAAGGGCTTACCCCTTCACCGAACCTGTCAGACCGGCGACATAGTGCTCCACGAAGAAGGAATAGACCACCGCCACCGGAATCGATCCCAGCAGGGCGCCCGCCATCAGCGGTCCCCAGTAGAACACGTCGCCGCGGACCAGTTCCGACACGACCCCGACCGGGACCGTCTTCTGTTCGGAGGAGGACATGAAGACGAGTGCGTAGATGAACTCATTCCAGGACAGGGTGAAGGCGAAAATGCCGGCCGAGAGCACGCCCGGCACCGCGACGGGCAGGATGATATAAACCATCGCCTCGAACCGTGTGGCGCCATCGATGCGGGCGCATTCTTCCAGTTCCTTTGGGATGGCCTTGAAATAGCCCATCATCAGCCACGTGCAAAACGGGATCAGGAAGGTTGGATAGGTCAGGATCAGCGCCCAGGGCGTGTCGCCCAGATGGAAGTTCCGGATCGTGTCGGCGAGAGGGATGAACAGCAGGGTCTGCGGGACGAGATAAGTGACGAAAATGCCCGTTCCCAGCGCGCCGGCGTAACGAAATTTCAGCCGCGACAGCGCATAGCCCGCGAACACTCCACAGGCCAGGGATATCGCCGTGGAGGCCAGCGAGATGATCATCGTGTTCCACAGCCAGGTGGTGAAGAGCGTTTCCTCCAGCAACAGGGTGATGTGTTCCAAGGTCGGATAGTTGGTCCAGAACGGGCTGTAGTTCGCGGCGTTCCAGGGCCGGTAGAGTTCGCCGTCAGGACGGACCGTGGTAATCATCATCCAGTAGAACGGGAACAGCAGGACGACCACGAACATGCCGAGCGGGAGGTAGAAGGAGACCCAACGTCTCCAGCGGGCGCCTTCGATCATGGATGCGTGCTCCCGACGGTCTCGGATGCCTGGATTTGTGTGCCTGGCATCATCGGTTCTCCACCCGGCGGATATACAGAAGCTGCAACAGGACCACGACGAACAGAGCCGGGAAGATCGCCAGCGAGATCGCGGCACCCTCCGAGAGCAGGCCGGTGCCGACCCCGATCTGGTAGGCGTAGGTGGCGAACAGATGGGTCGCGTTGGCCGGGCCGCCGCCGGTCAGCACATAGACAAGCTGGAAGTCGGCGAAGGTCTGCACGACCGAGAACAGGGTCACCACCATGGTCACCGGCAGCAGCAAGGGCCAGGTGATATGAAGAAAGCGCTGCCAGGCACTGGCGCCGTCGATGGCGGCGGCTTCCTGCAATTCCGGATTGATCGTCTGCAATCCAGCCAGCAGGCTGATGGCGTAGAACGGCACACCGCGCCAGACATTGACGACGATGATGGAGAAGAATGCGAGGTCAGGATCGCCCAGCCAATTGACCCGGGTAGAAATGATGCCGAGCTTGTATAACAGGTAGTTCAGCACGCTGAACGTGGGGTCGAACATCCATTTCCAGGCGAAGGTGGACAGCACCGTTGGGATGATGAACGGCAGCAGCACGAAGGCACGGATGAAGGCCTTGCCTTTGAAATGCCGGTTCAGCAACTGCGCCAGCCACAGGCCGAGCGCCAGTTTCACCACGGTGGTGATGAAGGTGTACCAGACGGTGTTCCAGACGGCGGTGCGGAAGATCGAATCGTTCCACACTTTCTGAAAATTGCGCAGACCGACGAATTCGCCCGGCACGCCGACCCGGGCGTTGGTCAGCGATAGCCATATCCCCTCGAAGAACGGGTAGGCGATGAACAGGCCCAGAAGCACGGCCGTGGGGGCCAGAAGAAAGAAGGCGAGCCACCGCTCGTTGTCCAGCAGGCTTGCCTTGGGGTGCGTGGTTCGGAGAGTCACGCTTGCTACGGCTGTCACCATTGCGGAATTGCCTGTCTCAATGAGGCTGAGTGCCGTCCGGCTATGCTGCTGACCGGGTCTCTGGCAGGAGAGGCCCGGTCAGGCAGGTCGGACAATGACAATCAGGCAGCGTAGACCTTTTTCATTTCGGCCTCGGCCCACTTGACCGCTTCTTCGGCCGGCATGCCCTGGACGGCTTTGGCGTACATGTCGGTGATGATGTATTTGGACAGCACCTCGGCCGCCTTCTGGTTTGCCGGACCGGCAAAGCCGGGCACGCGTCCGTCGGCCGCGGCAGCGCGAAACGGCGCCATGACTGGATCCTCGTCCCACATCTTGTTGGTTTCCCAGACCCTGGTCGGGCCGCAGGCAAAGCCTTTCAGGATGGTGAACCACTTGTCATAGACGTCCGCGCCGTGGAAATAGCGCAGGAAGTCCATCGCGGGTTTCTGGTTCTTGGAGTAACCCATGACCATCATGCCCTGGAAGGCATGAAAGGCGTAAGGGCCGGCCGGACCGGCGGGCAGCTTTGCGTGCAAAATATCGGTCTTCATCTGCGCGCCGGAATCGGTTTTGTATTGGTCCGGCCGGCGCATCGCCTCGATATAAATCGAGGCACCGTTCAAGGTCGCGGCGACGGTCCCCGACAGGAAGGCGCGGTTATTGTTGGAATCATCCCATGCCAGACCGCCCTCATCATGCGCTTCCTTCCAGAACGCGGTCATGAACTTCACTGACTCGATGGTTTCCTTCGAATTGATGACGACGGTCTTGCCGTCGGCCTCCACTTCCTTGCCGCCGAACGACCACAGAATCGGATAGGAGAAGCTGGGCGCGTCCCCGACGGTATGACCAAGCGTTTGGCCGATCGGGTGCCCTTTGGCCTTCAGCCTGCGGCCGACTTCGCGATACTCGTCCCAGGTCTTCGGGAAGCTGGTGGCGCCGACCTCATCGAACCAGGACTTGCGATAGGCGATCAGGCCGCCGACGATGCAGTAGGGCACCGCGATCCAGCGCTTGCCGTCGTGGGAATTGGCCTTGGCGATATCGTAATAGCCGCCCTGCTTGGATCCGATATCCTCTGTGACCGAGCTGACATCGGCCAGACTATCGGCGTAGAGCTGGGCATGGCTGTTGAAAGCCATGATGATGTCGGGACCGGCCTTCGACTGGATGGCGGCGGTGGCACGCGCCTGCAGATCGTTCAGCCCGATCGTTTCCAGGTTGATCTTGAATCCCAGTGCCTTCTCGGCCGCCGGAATGCCTTCCCGACGCAACCAGGTATCGGCGGCGGGGACGAAATCGTTCCATTTCAGCCAATGCACCGTGGTGCCCTGGGCATAGGCTGGCGCTCTGCCGCTGGCCAGGATGCCAGCCAAACCGCCGGTTCCCGCTACCAGGGCGCCCTTGCCCGAAACATCCAGCAGCCGTCGGCGTGTTATCCGTGCCATATCATTTCCTTCCCTGTTCGTTGCAGGCGCCGTCTCTTTGTACGGGGCCGTAACCGGAGGCGCGGTTCTACACGCCTCCGGTCCGTCGGTATCAGAACTTGGAGACGCGAGTCTCCTTCGATGTGATGAATTCCAGCAGTGCAGGCTTGCCGGCCTGCGTCTGCTCGATGCCGCGCTTGATCGCGGCCTTGATCTCGTCTGGCTGCGTCACACGCTCCCCATAGCCGCCGAACGCCTTCGCCATGTCGGCGTAGTTGCCCGAAATGTCAGTGGACCGGTACTTCTCGGTCGAAATCGGCATCACCTTCAGTTCGATTGCCATCGAGAAGTTGTTCAGCAGGATCGACAGGATGGGGATACGCTCACGCACCGCCGTCTCGAAGTCCATGCCGGTGAAGCCGATGGCGGCATCGCCCCACAGGTTCATGCAAAGCTTGTCGGGCTTGGCCAGCTTGGCGCCCATCGCCAGGCCGAGACCCATGCCTAGCTGGGTGGTCTTGCCCCAGCCGATGTAGGACATCGGGGTGGTGGACTTCCAGAACGGGGAGATCTGGTCGCGCGGGCTACCGGCGTCATGGGTAATGATGCAGTTGTCGATGCCGACAACCTCACTGACCGTGGCGTGCAGGTCGCGGATCACGCGATAGGGGTTCAGCGGCGCGTCGTTGCTGTTGATCAACGGCAGCCAGGTCTTCATCCACTCCTCGCGGACGGCGGCGATCTCGGCCACTACTTCCTTGCAGTCGCGATTGGTCTTGATGGTCTGGCGCAGTTCGCCGATCAGGGCCTGCAGGGTCAGCTTCGCGTCGCCCACCAGGCCGACATCGCTGACAATGTCCTTGTTCAGGTGGTTCGGGTCGAGCGTCGCGTGGATGAACTTCTTGCCCTTGGGGAACTTGATGCCGAAGTTCGTTTCGGTGAAGGAGCAACCGATGCCGATGACCAGGTCGGTCTTGTTGATGAAGTGGTTCACCTGGCCGGGCAGCGCGTTGCCACCGGAGTTCAGCGACAGCGGATGGGTTTCCGGGAAGGACGACTTGCCGCCGAGGCTGGTCGTGACCGGTGCGCCGAGCAATTCCGCCAGTTCGCGTAGTTCCGCCCAGGCTTCCGCCCACTGCACGCCGGTGCCGGAGTAGATGATCGGGCACTTCGCCGCCAGGATCGCTGCGGCGGCCTTGCGCACGTCTGCCGGATCGGGACCGTATTTGTGCACGCCGACCGGAGTGTAATCGAGTTCGCCGATTTCCTCGTTCCAGATATCGGTGGGGATTTCCACGATCGCCGGGCCCGAGCGGCCATTCCGCAGGTTGCTGAATGCGCGCCGCATGATGTTCGACAACTCGGCCGGTACGTTGATCGGTTCGGCGATCTTCGCGACGCTGCGCATGTTGCGGGAGGAATTGAAGTTCGGGTCGATGTTGGCGATCCGGCGAGCATAGCCCTGGGGCAGCACCAGCAGCGGGACGGACTCCGAATACGCCTGTGCCACGCCGCCATAGGCATTTTCCGCGCCCGGGCCGTGCTGCATGCAGAAGGCGCCGATCTTGCGGCCGGACGTCACGCGGGAGATCGCATCGGCCATGTGCAGGCCGATCCGCTCCTGACGGACGATGATGGGGCGGATATCGGCTGCGGCGGCGAATTCCAGCAGATGGTTGACGGGGTAGCCGCAGAGGATCTCGATCCCCTCGCGTTTCATGATTTCCGCTATTGCCTGGCCGACTTTCATCTCATCCGTTCCCTTCGCTGCGTTGATTTCCCGTCCACCGGCCTGGTTCGGTCGGTAGCGATACCCTGGGCAGCGTAAGGCGGCGACGGAGTGGTGGCAACCGGTGGGTTCGGGGTGTTCGGTGGTGGTCACATGGCCTGGAACTGGCGCAGCGCTGCATCCAATTCCCGCGACCGCTGATCGAGCCGCTGCACGGCGGCGGGGGAGGGGCCCCCGACCCGCCTCGCCGCGTCCTGTTGGGCGCGGTCCTGGGCGTCGAGTTCCTGTTGCAGACGGGCGGCTTCAGCGGCGGTGGCCGACGACTGACCGGATTGGGAGCGGAGCTGGTTCAACGCCGCCCGCTGGTTTCGCAAGGTCTGTTGCAGCGCGTTCAGGCGTTGCTGGGCCGCGGCGACCTGCGCCGATGTGGCATTGGCTTCTTGCTGGGCGACGGCGGCGCGCTGACCGGCCCGTGCCGCCGCCCCTTCGGCCTGGGCGGCGGTATTCTCGAAGGTCTGGGCACGGCGGACATCGTCGCCGCTGATGGCAGCCGACAACCCGCCGAAAAAACCGCGCTCGCTGGGTGGGACGTTCGTACCGCCGGCGCATCCTGTCAGTAACAACAGGCCGGTCAGCAGCCCGGCGGTCAACAGACCGTGCAGGCGCGGCATGGATTCTTGCGTCACGGCATCACCCCTTTACGGCTGGAGCGCCTCCCCCCTCGGCGCTTCCACCTCACTGGATCGACTCTTCCAAACAGATAGGGCGCGGGGGTCGCGCATCATGCAAGTTACCCGAGCGGAACCTGTCGCAGCGCTGTTTCCAACTCGCTGGCGGATCGCTCCAGGCGCCGCTGGGCGGAATCGATCTTCGGCTCTTCGGCCATCAATTGTGGCTGCTGCTGGGCGCTGTAAAGCAGGCGTTGGCGCGCGTCACGGGCTTCCACCGCGGTCTTGCGCATCACGTCGACGTCCTGGCGCATGCTTTCGGTCTCGGCGCGGTATTGCGCGGCCGTGAGGCGGCCGGCGCGATATTGCTGGTTCAACATCGCGAGTTTCTGCTGGTTCGCCGCCGTTACCCGCTCGGACGTGGCGGCGGTCTGTTGCAGGTTGGCCGCTATCTGCTGGGCCGATTGGATGCGTTGATTGGCGCTGGCTTCCTGTTTCTCGAACGCCATGGTGCGGTCGGCGACCATGGCTCCTGCAAGGGCCCCGGCCAGCAGCCCGATGCCCGCGCCGATCAATGCCCCCTGGCCACGATTGTTGCCTGAGGCGAGGGCACCGAGCGCGGCCCCGCCGGCGGCCCCGGCCAGAGCACCGGTGGCGGCGGTGGTGTACCATCGTGTGGACTGGTCGCGCAGTTGCTGTTGTTCCGGGGTCAGAGCCGCTGATCCCGATCCAGGCATACCGGTCTGGCAGGCCGGCAGCATCACTACGACCGACAGGGCCAGAGCGAACTTGCGCATTTGACCGAGAGAGCTGATGGCACCCGCCATTGCTGTTCACTCCTGAGGGATGGCCGGTTCGAAACGATCCAGGGCCTTCAGCTATCATGCCACTGGAAGATGAATATGGCATTACGATGGGCTTCTGGCAGAAACCGGTGCCGGAATTCGTCCCTTGTGCGCGATTTTAGGACGACCCGCCATGCCTTGCCCGTTCCCCCGGGCGCCGCGTAGGTTCGTCGAAACACTAACCGGGAGCGTCCCCCCATGCGAGCAGCCGATGCCATCGTCGAAATCCTCAAGCGGGAGGGCGTTGATACGCTGTTCTGCTTCCCGACGACCTCGATCATTGAGAACGCCGTTGCCGCCGGCATCCGTCCGGTGATCTGCCGGCAGGAACGCGTCGGCGTCGACATGGCGGATGGCTACGCTCGCGTCACCAATGGCAAGCCACCCGGCGTGTTCGCGATGCAGTATGGTCCGGGTTCGGAAAACGCGTTTCCGGGCATTGCCACCACCTATTCCGATTCCGTCCCGGTGCTGTTCCTGCCGCTGGCCCAGGCCCGCGACCAATCGCAAGTGTTTCCGACCTTCCGATCGCAGGTGACCTATGCCTCGGTCACCAAGCAGGTCGAGGAGATCATGCTGCCCGGATCGACCGCCGACGTGATGCGGCGCGCGTTCGGCGCGCTGAAGAACGGGCGGCTGGGGCCGGTGATGGTGGAGGTGCCGCGCGACCTGGTGGACATGGATATCGGCAGCGACACCGTCGATTACCGTCCGATGCGGGCCAGCATCTCGGCCCCGGATCCGCGCGACGTGGACGATGCCGCGAAGCTGCTGGTTGCCGCGAAATGCCCGGTGATCCTGGCCGGGCAGGGCGTGCTGTATGCCGAAGCCTCCGACGAGCTGGTGCAGCTGGCGGAACTGCTGCAAGCGCCAGTCATGACGACGGTGGACGGCAAGAGCGCCTTCCCGGAAGATCACGCGCTGTCCATCGGCTCTGGCGGCAACACGTTCAGCGGTCCCGGCCGATTGTTCCTGTATGCCAAGGCCGACCTTATCCTGGGGATTGGCACCGGGCTGAACCGCCATCCGCTGACCACACCGCCATTGCCCAAGGGCGTGCCGATCATCCACGCCACCAACGACACGCGCGACCTGCACAAGCAACATCACACCGAGGTGGCGATGCTGGGCGACGCGAAGCTGACCCTGGCCAATCTGGTCGTCGCGGTGAAGGAGCGTCTGGGGGGGAAATTGCCCAACAGCTCCCCGGCCGCGGAGATCGCCGCCGAACGCGTCGCCTGGCTGAAGCGCTGGGAAGCCAAACTGAACTCCAAGGAATCGCCGATCACGCCGTATCATGTGATGTCGGAGTTCATGCGCGTGGTCGACCCTGCGGGTGCCATCGTCACCCACGATTCCGGCAGTCCACGCGACCAGTTGCTGCCATTCTACCGCGCCACACGCCCGCGCGGCTATCTCGGCTGGGGCAAGTCCCACCAGCTCGGCACCGGACTTGGGCTGGCCATCGGCGCCAAGGTCGCCGCGCCGGACAAATTCTGCGTCAATTTCATGGGCGATGCCGCTTTCGGCATGACCGGCCTGGATATCGAGACCGCCGTTCGGGCCGGCATCCCCAGCCTGACCATCGTGCTGAACAACTCCACGATGGCGATCGAGATTCCGCACATGAAACTGTCGCACGATGTCCATAAGGCGCGCGACCTGGGTGGCAACTATGCCAACCTCGCGCATGAACTGGGCGCCTGGACTGAGCGCGTGGCCGACCCCAATGAGGTCGCCAATGCCATCCTGCGGGCTAGGCGAGCCACCGAGGACGGCAAGACCGCGCTTCTGGAATTCATCACCAGTGCGGAAACCGCGTTCTCCCATCGCGGCGGCAAGGCAGAAGACGGTGGCCCAGGGGGAAGCCAGGGAGATCATTGAGCATGGACCAGGAACTGCTGACACGGGTGGAAAACGGCGTCGCCGTCGTCACCTTCAACAGGCCGGAGCGGATGAACGCGCTGACCCGCGACATGATCGGCGGCCTGGGGGGATTGCTCGCGCAGTTTGCCCAGGACCCGGCGATCGGGTGTGTCGTGGTGACAGGCGCGGGGAAAGCGTTCTGCTCCGGCGGCGATGTGCGCGTGCAGGCCGCGACGGCCGGCAAGTCGGACATGTCGCCCGAACAACGTGCCGACCAGTTGCGCTCCGGCATGGTGGCGTCGCAATTGCTGCATGACATGCCGAAACCGACCATCGCGATGGTGAACGGCGTCGCCGCCGGAGCCGGCATGTCGATCGCATTGGCCTGCGACATCCGCGTGGTTGCCGAGTCCGCCCGCATGACGACGGCCTTCGCCAAGGTCGGCCTGTCTGGCGATTACGGTGGCTCCTATTTCCTGACCCGCCTGCTCGGTCCCGCTTTGGCTCGGGAGTTGTACCTCACGTCGGAGGTGTTGGATTCCAAACGCATCCAGGCGTTGGGCCTGGCCAGTCGCGTGGTGCCGGACGCCAGCCTGGAGCAGGAGACGATGGCATTGGCCAATCGTCTGGCGAGTGGGCCGCGCACGGCCTATCGCTACATCAAGCGCAACATGAAGGCGGCCGAAGAGGGCACCCTGAGCGATGTGCTGGATTCCGAGGCCTATGGCATGCTGCGGACCCGGGAAACTGCGGACCATGCCGAGGCCGCGCGGGCCTTCGTTGAGAAACGGCCGCCGGTGTTTAAGGGAAGCTGACGAAAGGTCACGACGCAGAGGTCACCGCGCCAAGCTCGCCACGCAAAGGTCACGCCGCCGCCGCGGCACGGTCACCAATCCGCCGTTAATCGAAGTGATGCTGCACGCTGTCCGAGAAAGAGAGGGACAGTCCGATGCAAGCCTTCACCCGCGTTCGTTCGATTTTGTCGGTCGCCGCGGTCATGGCCACGATGGGCCTCGGTGGGTGCGTTGCCTATCCGGACGGATATGACTCTGGATATGGTGGCGCCGGCTATTATGGCGCGCCGGCCTATAGTCCTGCCTATGTCGGTTTTGGCGGTGGATACCTTGGGTCGTACGGCTACCGCCAATCTCAGCCCCGTGGCCACACTGGCTGGGGCTATTCCGGCGGACGGCATAGCAACTATCAATCCGGACATGGCGGCCATGGTGGAAGGCCCGATGTGGTTCATTCCCAGAGGCAATCCCAACCTCATCCGCACGGGCAGTCGAGGGAACACTGGGGTGGCCGCCGTGAGAATGCCTCCGACGGCGGCGACCGGGGCCGACATCAGGGAGGACCGCGTGGCGGAGGCCACCACGCGGGCTATGACCCTGGTCGGCAATAATGGCGGTCCGGATCACTCAGCCCCGCTCCGCGGTGATCGTCTGGTGAGTGCGTGATACAGTCGCTCCCGCCGGTGTGATCGCCCCGGACGCCGAGTGCGTTCACCCTGTCGGTCCCGCCATGGTCCGGGACCTATGGTGAAGCGGCGCGCCGTTCAGGGTGCAACAGATCGTCGAAGCGGCTGAGCCGGACCGACCAGTCATAGGATGTCACGACGCGGGCCCGCGCGGCCTGCCCGATCGCTGCCGCTGCCGGATCACGCGCCATGCGGCAGGCTGCTTCGGCAAACGCGGCTTCGCTGTTTGCCAGAATGACGTCGACACCGGGTTCGGCCTCAATCCCCTCCAGCGCACCGGATGTCACGATGACCGGGCGCGCCATCGACATGGCCTCCAGCACTTTGTTCTGGATGCCGCGGGCGATGCGCATCGGGGCAACGCCGGCGGTGGCATGCGCGAGATAGGGTCGCACATCGGGGACACGGCCGGTGACATGCACATCCGGGATCGCGGTCAAAGCCTGTACCGCCGGACTTGGACTGTTGCCCACGATGTAGAAGGCCGCGTCCGGCAGGGTACGGCGGATGATCGGCAGCATGGCGTTGGCGAACCAGCGCACCGCGTCGACATTTGGCGGATAATCCATCGTCCCGGTGAACACGTAGGTCGGCCGTCCTGGGTCGTAAGGCGCCTCGAACCCGGACGAGGGGTCAAAGTATCGGTGATCCACGCCGCTGCTGATGCCGTGGATATGGGCGGCCCGTTCGGGGATCAGGGAGCGGAACAGCGAGGCCTCGGCTTCGGACACGAAGGTCGAGGCGTCGCATTCATAGGCGATCCGCCGCTCCAGCGCTGCCACGCGCTGCCATTCGCGGCGATAGACGAAGCGCATCAGCCCGGTCGTGGTTTCCGCATAGGACCGCCACTTTTCCGAGTCCACATCGGCCAGATCGACGATCCGAACGCCCGTCCTCGGCAGGTCCAAAACATACGGCGCCATGTTTGACGAGTTGACGAACACCACATCCGGCCGGACACGCGTCACGACATCGCTCACCCAGCGCGCCAACCCGCGATCGCGGAAGAAGACGACGCTCAAGGCCTCATTGGTCAGCAGGCCGGTCGTGCAGAGGATCCGGGCCATCCGCCGATCGATCGATGCCACATGGATGTCCCGGCAGAGCGCCGCGACCACGGGAATATGCTCAGTGTCGGAGGGATCGTCGATCAGGCAGCCAAGATGAACGGCATGGGACCGAGCCAGATGCGTCAGGATCTGGAACGGCCGGATTTTCTCGCCCTTGATCGGCGGGTAGGGCAGGCGCTGGGTCAGAAACAGCAGGTTCGGCTTCGGCGAGCCCTGGTCCGGCATCATCCCAACCCTCGCACGATCGGCGGGCCCAGGATATTGGCAACCGGGAGCGGCAGACGCTTCCACGCGGCGATGAACATCCGGTATTTCGGGTTCAGCGGGTTGTGGTCCGGGATCGTGGCGCCCGATGCCAAGCGGAACCGGTAGTTCAGATCGGCTGGCTCGAAGCCCCAGTTATGCTTGAACGAATACGCACCCGTGCCCTTCTTGCTGCGCCCAAAATCGAACATCCGGAACCCGCGTTCCGCCGCCCGCCGCATCACCTCCCAATACATGAAATCGTTGCCCGCCCTCTGCCTGGCCGCCGTTGAGCCGCCGCCGTAATAGGGCAACACCTCCTCCCGGAAGTAGAAATTCATCACCGAGGCGATGGGTGTTTCACCGTCCAGAATCGTCACCACATCGGCACGATCCCCGAACGTTTGCATCAGGATGGCGAAATAGCGCCGGGAGAAGACCGGCGTGCCCAGGTTCCGCACGCTTTCGGCATAGATCCGGTGCAGCACGTCGACACCGGTCTCGCTGATCGAGGTCAGGCCGTTCTGAATCCCCTTGCGCACCATTGCCCGCTGCTTGCGTGGGATCGCCTTCATGTTGCGCTCGTGATCGGCCTCGATCGGCTTGCGGAATGTGACGTAGAGGTCGGGTCCGGGGACCCAGCCGTCGCCGGCGGGCTCGGTCGGGTCGCGGAGGCGGAACTCTACCGCCCGGGCGCCAGTGCTGCACAGCAGGGACTCGGCATGTGCCGTCAGCATCGCCGCGCTCTCCGTGTCGGCCGCAAGAGGGCCGCCATAGACGCAGAACGGGGTCGAAATCAGCGTATCGCCGAACAGCAGGGTCTTCACCCGGACCAGCGGCAAGACGCCGGTGATGGCGCCGTCCCGCTCGGTGAACACGTAATGGGTGACGTGGTTGAAGGCGGCCCGGATCACCCAGGCCCACGCCGACAGGTGGAAGAACGTGCCGTGCGGCATTGCTTCGACGAATGCATCCCAGGCCGGCGCGCTGGCGGCATCGAGGGAGCGCAGGGTCGTCGTCATTGGATGGATATCATACCAGATTCGGTCTTCCGGTCAGGCGGCCACGCTCGGGTGACCCGCCGGGTGGGCGGAATCGGACAGAATGCCCGCATACACTTGGTCCATCCGGCCCCAGCGGAATTGCCGTAACAGCCCGTCCAGCTCCCCTTCCATGCGGGACAGGTTGGTATAGTGGCGGATGCGCGACTTCCACCCGCATCCGGCCACGCGCGGCTGGCCAGGATCGACCTCCCACGGATGGAAGTAGAATATTCCCGGCACACGCTCCCGCCGGTTCAAATGCGACAGACCATGCCGATACAGGGCCGACGGCAGCAGGCGGAAATAGCCGCCGCCCGAGCAGGGGAAATTGCGTCCGAACAGCCGCACCGTGGTCATCGGGATTTCCCACAATTGCCCACCCCGAGGCTGAAACGGCCTCCGCGGCGCATCAGGCATGCCATACAGATCGTGGCTGATCGGGTTGATGCTGGAGCTGTAGGTGTAGCCCTCCTCCTCCAGCAGGTCGAACGCCCACAGATTTCCGGCACCGATCGAGAACGTGGCGGCGCGATATCCGGCAACCCGCACGCCCCCGATATCCTCCAACAAAAGGCGCGTGCGGCGAATATCGGCGCGGAAGCTGTCAGGGTCCTGCGAGTCGGCACGCGTATGATCCCAGCCATGACTGGCGAGTTCGTGGCCCGCGGCGACGATGCGGCGGATCAGCGCCGGGTGCCGCTCCGCCACCCAGCCGAGGGTGAAGAACGTGCCCAGGATATTGGCGCGGGCGAACAGCGCCAGGATGCGATCGACATTGGCTTCCACCCGCGGTTCCAGCCCATCCCAGTCCTCCCGCCGGATGCAATGGGCGAAGGCCTGCACCTGGAACCAATCCTCGACGTCGACGGTCATCGCGTTCAGGGGGAAGGAGGCCAGAGGGGAGGCGGCCAGAGGGGAGGCGGCCAGAGGGGAAGCGGCCAGGGGGGAAGCGGCCAAGCGTGCGGGAGGCAGTGGCGCGTTCATGGGCGTTTTGCCTCGGCATCGGCCAGCAGGTCCAATACGCGGCGAAACATGCGATCCTGGCGGGTGGCGGTCTGCTCGAGCGCCTCGATCCGGCGCAGCAGCTCCTGGTGAGGGGCCACGTCGTTCGATGTCCTGTCCCGGATCGCCTCCACTGGCGGCGTGAGGCCGACACCCAGATCCTGCTCCAACTCACCGGCGGTGGTTTTGACCATCGCCTCATCGATCGTGTGGGTTTCCTCCAGAGCGCCATACAGCAAGACGCGTGAGCACAACGTGTTGATCCGGCGCGGGATACCGCCAGTCGCCCGGTGGATGGCGCGATACGCATCCTGATCCAAGGTCGGATCGCCATTCCACCCCACGGTGCGCAGCCGGTGTTCGATATAGAGGCGGGTTTCCGCCTCGGTCAGCGGCCCCAGATGGTAGGACGCAAGAACGCGCTGACGCAGTTGTTCCAGGTCTCGGCTGGCCAGGATCGGGCGGAACTGCGGCTGGCCCAGCAGGATGGTCTGCACCGAGGCGCGGCCGTCCACCGTGATATTCGACAGCATTCGCAACTCCTCCAGCGCGGCAAGCGAGAGATTCTGCACTTCGTCCACCACCAGCAAGCAGCGCCGTCCGGCCTTGCGCTGCTCGCGAACCATCTGTTCGAACCAGCGGATCAGGGTTGCCTTGTCGGTCCCGGGCGCTTCGCCGATGCCAAACCCGGCCATCGCCAGGCGCAACAGATCGTCCCCGGACACCTGGGTCGTGACGATCCGTGCTATCACATAGGTATTGCGGTCGAGTTGCGCCCAGAGTTGCTCCACCAAGGTGGTCTTGCCGGCCCCGACCTCCCCCGTAATGACGATAAATCCCTCCTCCTGTGCCAATCCGAACACAAGATGCGAGATCGCTCGGCTGTGTCCGGCGGACCCAAAGAAGAAACGCGGGTCCGGGGTCAGCAGAAACGGGATGCCTGAGAAGTGATAGAATTTTTCGTACACGATGCCCGATCAGAACTGTTTGGTGACGCCGACGATAAAAAGATTCTGGTACATGGTCAGACCCGGCGTCGTGGATGCCCGGTCGAAATAGGAATAACGTACGACCCCCGACAGGGTATCGGTAAATATGTACTGCAATGACGCGCTGACCGCGAGCGAAGGTGAGTTGCCGGATTGGGCGACGCCTCCTCCACTGTTCAGCGAATAGCCGACATAGGTGCTCAGCGACAGATCGGGGCGGAGCTGGCGAATCCACTGGATGCTGGCGGTCTTCGACGTGCCGGAATTCGCGGTGGGCGTGCCTCCGCCGGTCGCGGTTTGGGTCGTCCATGTCAGGTTAAGATTGATCTGATCACGCTCCAACGTCGTATTCACGCCGGCGGTGAACGTGTCGAAGCGGTACAGCCCGGGGTCTACGCCGAGTGCATTGGTCCCGGTAAAGAGAGGTGCGCCGGTCTGGCTGTCCACCAGGGAGCCATTGGTCCCCACGGTCCCGGCGTCGAGCTGGCGTTGCAGGTTCTGCAATTGGGTGCCGAGCCGGCTAGAGTAGCTGACGGTTGCGGAGGTTCGGGCGGTGAGGGCGTAATTGCCGTTCAGGGTCAGGGATTCGGAGCCCTCCTGCCGACCATAGCTGACCGATACCGAGCTGTCCGGATTGGGGGTCCAGGTGGTCCCGATCTGCCAGGTGATACCGTTGATCTTCTGCGACAGCGCGTTGGAATATTGGATGTTCTCGTAACCCAAACTGCCGAACACACTCAAACTGGTGTTGATCGCATAGGTGACCCGGTTCGAAATCGTCTGGCGGTTGGAGTTTGCGGTGTTGGCGTTGTTCGGACTTGTCGTTGTGGTTGTTCCTGTCGTTCCGAACTGGCCCGATGTCGTGGTCTGCGAAATGTAAAGATCGACCGAATTCTGGATCCGGCCCAGAATCTCCCCGGACGTGAAGCGAGCCGTCTGTTCGGCGGTGAGCTGGTTCTGCGGATTGGTGCCGCTGGTGACTATGGGCAATGTGCCGAAGCCGGACACCGATGAGGATCGTGACGCGTTGACGTTGAGACCGATGCGGCCGACTCCGTACTCACCGAAACGATGGGTGAGGTAGGGCGATATGCCGAAGGAGCCGGTTTGAACCAGGTTCTGCCGGCTCATGCCCAGGTTGTTTCCGGTCGCGCTGCCGAGACTTCCAGCCGTGATCGGCGCGGCGGAAGGCGCCCCAAGCGTGCCCAGCCCGCCAATACCGCCATATCTGGACTGCACGCCAGCCAGGGCTCGGATGTCCACGAACGCCAGTTCGGGCACCATCGTGACCTGACCGACGGCGTTCAATTGGTGGGCTAAGCCGTTTTGGGAAGAATTCCTGGCATAGACGGACAAAACCGGAGCGTAATCCATCTTCAGCGAGGCGCGGGTGGTTTCCCCGACAACCGTCACGCCGGGTGAGATGAATGTCGCGATGTCCCAACTGCGCGGACTGTGCGCCTGCAGGGCATTGTCGGTCAGCATCCCCTGAATGCTGATGCGCGGCAGGATTGTCCAGCCTCCGCCTGCTGGCGCGCTGAGCCCATTCACGATCTGCAATTGGTTGCGCAGATCCCGTGCGTCCGGGGCGGCGAGTTCAGTGCCGGACGGCACGGCGGAATTGCGGATATCCAGTTCGGGAAACGCGGAAGGGCTGCCAGGGCGGATCAGGATCCCACATGTCGCGGCAATGGCGATGCGCGCAGCCTGGCGAAGCGGCGCTGTTTCGGCTGCCATCCCCGAGGTCCTGAACGCCGCCGCGTCAGGACGAGTAGTAGGAGGAGTAGGCGCCGAAGGTGTAGCGCGACGAAATCTGCTGCTTGTTCAGAATCAGGGTGATCGTCGGACAGGCCTGGATAAGGTCGAGCGAGGCTTCCACCTCATCGCGTTGCGTGCGGTCGGCCTCGACGACGAACAGGATCTGGCCGACGACAGGCGCCAGCACCGCGGGATCGCTGGTGGACAGGCAGGGCGGCGCATCCAGGATCAACAAGCGGTCGGCGTAACGCCGCCCCAGGCTCTGCACCAGACGCGTCATTTCCTTGGTTGAGAAAAGTTCCGCGCTGCGCTCGCGTTCCCGCCCGACGGGCAGGATGGACAAACGTTCGATCGGCGTTTTGACGATCAGGGGGGCCGGGTCGAGCTTTGGATTGGCCACCAAATCCAGCAGGCCGCGCGCTTCGGCCAGGCCCAGGGAGTAACAGAACGAATCCCGCTTGGAGTCGGCGTCGACCAGCAGCACGTGATGGTCGCCCTGACGCGCGATGCTGCCGGCGAGGTTGACGGAGGTGAAGCTCTTGCCTTCGCCGGGGCGGGCACTGGTCACCATCAGCAGGTTGGAAAACCCCGGTTCGGCTCCGGGTCCGAAGGCTGAGCGGATGATCTGGCGCTGTACCAGCCGAAATTCCTCGGAGATGCGGCTGCGTGTGCGTGACCAATCGACCATGCCGCCCCGTTCCAGCGCGACGGCATCGACCGAAGTGGGGATCATCAACTGATCGGCGCTCACGCCATCGAGCGGGGCTGTCGCGCCACGGGTTATGAGTGATGGCGCGGCCAGGGGGGGCGGAGATGGGGGCGTCGGCGACGTAGGCGTCGGCGATGTGGCCGTGCCGGACATTGGCATAACGCCCAGCGCCGGCGACACCGTGTTCGGCGAATCGGCGGGGGTTGCCGCCTCGGGCGATGGCGTAATCGGTGGCGGCGGAGCGGCGGCCGGCGAGGCAGCCTGCCCGGGATCCATGAGCTGGGCCGCGGAGCCTTCCAGGTTGCCGGATCGCAGGAGCCGTTCGGCGACCCGCTCGACCAGATGGGATGTCTTGGGGATCAGCATGGGTGGTTGCGCATTTATATGAGCGACGCCGACCGCAGGATATGCACCATCAACCCCCCATAGACGCCGACCAGGACAGCGACCGCGGCGCCAAATCGCATCACGGTCATGACGCGCTGGCGCAACGGCGCCAGACCGAGCACCGATATGCCGCCGAGGACAGGCAAACCGAGGACCCGAAGCTCGTCCACACTGGAGAACGAGCGATCGAACTGACCGAACAGAATGGTTATGCCAGCGCCGGCCGCCATGCCCCCGAGAAGCACACCGGTGATCAGCAACAGCCGGTTGGGCGCCACGGGCAGACGCGGTATTTCCGGCGGATCAATCACCTGCAGCTTGACTTTGTCGGCCTGGGTATCGGCGGCTTGGGCGATATTTGCTTGCTGGAGACGTCCCAGCAGGTCCTCATAGTTCTTGCGAAGGACGAAATAGTCGCGGTCCATGTTCTGGTATTCGGCGATCAGCCCGGGCTGTTCGCGCTGGATTTTCTCCAGGCGGTCGCGATAGCGCACGGCCTGGTCGCGCTGGCGTTGCAGGGACAGAAGCTGTGTGTCGGCTTCAATCAGCTTGACCTTCAACTGGTCATAGATCGGATTGGGCGCGGACCGCTTCATCATCTCGGCGCCGCCCTGAGGCGCGGGCGTCGCGGCCGCTACGGGGTTTTCATTCGGGGCTTTTTTCAGTGATTCGATGAGCTTCCGTTGGGCGATGACGTCTGGATGCTGTTCGGTCGCGCGTAGCAGTAGCATGCGCAACTGGTCCTCAGCCTCCTGCACGCGGGTGCGGGCAACCGGCGCGGCCCCAGCGCCACCCAGGAACTGGGCGGCCGGGCCGGTTTCGACCACCAACATAGGCGGGGTGTTTTCGACTTCCTGGCGCAGGGCGTCGCGGCCCAACAGCGCGTCTTGCAGACGGCCTTCGAGGAGTAGAGCCTGGCCGCGTGCGCCTTCCAACGCCGGGACGTTGGGATTGGCGTCGTTCGGCAGGACCTCGATGTAGCGGGAGCGGAATTCCGCGCGCCGCTTCTCGGCCGCGCGAAGCTGTTGCTCATAGGAGTTGATCTGCCGTTCCAGAAAACGTCGTGCATTCTCCATGTCGGCGCGATTGCTGCCGGTCGCACTTTCCACGAAAATCGTCAGCAGGGTCTGCACCACGTCATGCGACAGTTTGGGGTTCTGGGACCGATAGGTGATGGTGAACAGGGTCTTGGTCTGGGGCGTGACTTTGATGTTGGTCGCAAGCTGCGAGATCATGCGCTCCCGGTCGGCCGGTCCCGCCAGAGTCAGGTCGAGATCAGTCTTGGATATCAGCTTTTCCAGGTTGGGCCGACTGAGCAAGGTGCGTTGCAGGATTTCCAACTGCGTCGTGGGGGCGGAGTCCGCCGCGATGCCACGCAGCAGCGGGGTCAGCACGGCGTCGGTGTCGACGAACAGACGGGCACTCGATTCATATTGATTGGGAACCAGGTAGACGCCGACCCAACCGACCCCGCACACGAGCCAGGCGATGATCACACCCATCCAACGCCGGCGCCACGCCGCGCGGAGGTAGGAAATGAGCATAAGGCGCATGGAGTCCATGGTGGGTCGGCCTCCCTAGAACCAGGATTGCGGGATAATCAGCGTATCGCCCGGCATCATCGGCACGTTCTGAGTGATGTCGCCGTCCTTGAGCAGGTCGCTGAGCCGGACGCGGATCGTGAGTTTCTGGCCGGACTTCTCGGTCCGGACGATCACCGCCCGGTTTCCGGCGGCGTATTTCGTCAGTCCCTTGGTGGCAATCATCACATCCAGTAGCGTCATATTGTCCCGGAAGGGGATGGCGATCGGGTCGGAGGCTTCTCCGATCACCCGAACCTGCCGATCGGGTGGACCGATGAAGCCACGAACGATCACCGTGACATTAGGATCCTGGATGAATTTTTTAAGCCGGTCCTCGATCTCACGGGCAAGCTGCGTGGGCGATTTGCCCGCGGCGATGATGTCCTCGATCAGCGGCACCGAGATGCGTCCGTCCGGTCGGACCGCGACGCCGCCTTCGCTTAAATCGGGGTTGCGATAGACGAAGACGCTGAGCGAGTCACCGGAGCCGATGATGTATTCGTCGTTCAGAGACGTTATCGGAAGCTTCGCGGCTTCCATTGCGGTAATCGTGTTGGGCGGATCGCTGTCCCATGAACAGCCGGTCAGCCCGGGGCCCGCAAGGAGCGCTACGCAGGCCACCGTGACCGGTCTCGCATTGGTACGCCAGATTCGTATCACGTTGACCCCAACAAACAGTACCGCCCGGTGCTTCCCATGGTAGGCGCGGAAGGAATTGAACCCCCTCCTCTGCCGTGTTGCGGCAGCGCTCTGCCGGTGAGCTACGCGCCTCGCGAGAGCCTTGCAACGGAAGCGTGTGCCTTGGGCCTTTGCGACCCGGCCGGAACCATCGCAGGCTCCATCCCGGTCCCGATACTTAGCATCCCAACCGGCGAAGTTCAATCTATCGATTGACCCAGGCCAAACTGGTAGCATGACCACCTAAACGCGCAGGTTGCAATCGAACGCGTTATGTTAGTACGATGCAACACGAGATGACTCCTAGAGAAATTGGGTTGGTTTCGGATTTTGTGATCGCTGGCGGACCGATGACCGGCTCAACGGCGGACCGCTCATTCTGGCCGAATTGACCTTGGGGTGGATGATTTATAATTTTCTGGATAATCGACCTCAGCGTGGTATAAATCTGGTCGATCGAATGCCCGTGCGGGGGCGCAACGGTGCCAGGGTGGGAGCGATGGCGCTAGCATCCCGACGCCGACGGACGTCACCGTTGGGCCGGAACACTGGCTCTTTGATTTTGTGGTCCGGTTCACGCGACCGGCCGGCACGTTTTGTCGCGATCGGAACACCGGAAAGGCCGAGAAACGGATGACGCGTAGCCTCGCACAGCAGGTACCGGTGGAAGTGGCCTTGCTCGGGCTGTTCGAGTTGTTGTTGTCGTTCCTTCTCATTCACGCTGCCCTGCTTACGCCGATGGGGCGCGAGATCCTTGCCGGCGCTTCCCCTCTGGTGTCCGCCGATGGCACGGTCGTCGCCGCCGTCATGACGCTCACCATGGTCTCGACCGCAGCCCTCATCGGTTTGTACCGTCCGCGGGTGTGCCTGGAAGCGGACCGTCTTGTGCGATATCTGACCACGGCGGGACTATGCGCCTTTCCACTCCTTCTCCTCGTCTCGGGTGCGCTCAGCCTCGGGTTTACCATGAGGGAGGCCTTGGGCCTCGCATCGATCCTCATCGTCTGGCTGATCGCCATTTTCGTGTCGCGGACGGCCTTCCGTCTCGTCGCCGGCAAGGGGTGGTTGACACGCCGCGTTCTTGTGCTGGGTAACGGCGACCGCGCCGCCCGCCTGGCCATCCGCTTGCGGACAGGACGCGGGCGTCCGTTCGACGTTAGCCTTGCCGCGGCCGATGCGCCGTTTCCAAGCACGGCCAGCCTGAGTGAACAACGGATCTGGGCGGTGATTGAGACGCGTGAGGAGAGCGCCGGGACCGACACAAATCTGACGGGCGAACCGGAAAACAACGGCATCCGCGTATTTGACGAGGCCCGCTTCTCGGAGCAGCAGCTCGGCCGCCTGGAGCTTGATCTGCTGAATGCCGGCGCGCTTCGGTCAGCCGTATCCCGTAACACCACCTGGTATGCCAACGCCGCGACACGTGCCTTCGACATCCTCGGTTGCGTGCTGTTGGTGGTGCTGACCTTGCCGGTGATGGTGGTCACGGCTCTGCTGGTCAAGTTGGACAGTCCCGGTCCCATATTTTACCGACAACTTCGCGCCGGGCTGAACGGTCGCCCCTTCATGCTGGTCAAATTCCGCAGCATGACGGTGGACGCAGAGGCATCCGGCGCCGCCCAATGGGCACAGAGCCGCGATCCCAGGATCACCCGCGTCGGCGCACTGATCCGTCCCTTGCGGATCGACGAACTGCCGCAGCTCTTGAACGTACTGCGCGGTGAAATGAGCCTCATCGGGCCCCGGCCGGAACGCCCGGTCTTCATCGAACAGCTTGCCCAGGTCATCCCGCACTATCACGAACGCAGTGCCGTGAAGCCGGGCATCACGGGGTGGGCCCAGGTCAATTTCCCCTATGGCGCGTCGGTCGAGGATGCGCGCGAGAAGCTTGCCTACGATCTGTATTACGTAAAATATCGGGGCGTGCTCCTGGATCTCCTGATCCTGGCGTCGACGGTGCGGGTGATTCTGTTTCGAGACGGGGCGCGCTGAGCCGGGGCACCTCCGGTCGAGCCAGATGGTCAGACAGGGTCCCGCGGCTCTATGATCGCTGCAATTGCCCGCTCGCCAGGATACGGTCGCACCGATTTCCATGACCTTCTCCCCCTCGTTGCTGATCATCCTCCATGTCGGCTGTGCGCTGATCTACGTGGCACTTGCCGCGCTGGTGCTTGCCCGCCGACCAAACAGCCGGACCGGGACCTGGCTCGCCCTTGCCTGTCTGATGACCGCGGCCTGGGCCGGCGCGGTCGCGGCCGACTGGCAATCGTACGGGCGCGGCCTGTCGGGTTGGCTGGAGTTGGCCCGCTCGGTCGCCTGGTACGGGTTTATCCTGCATCTTTATCGCCAGACCATCACGGCACACCGCCAACTCTCCCAGGCTTTCACCACGATGGGATTGCTTGCGCTTCTGGTGGTCGCGGGTTTGCCGCTGGCGAGCGTCCTGGCCGATCGGCAGGCCGATCTGCAATCGGTGACCGCGCTGGCGCTGCGGCTGGGATTCGCGGTTTGCGGCATCCTCCTGCTGGAAAATCTGTATTTCAACACCTCGCCGGAATCGCGTTGGCACATCAACCTGCTCTGCATCGCCTTGGGTGGCATGGCGATCTACGACCTGTTGCTGTTTTCCGACGCCGTCCTGTTCGGTCGCGTCTCCTACTCGCTGCTGGAAGCCAGGGCCCCGGTCACCGCTCTCGCCGCGCCCCTGATCGCCGTGACGGCGGTCCGCAACCGGCATTGGAAGGTGGACATACACGTATCCCGCGAGGTTGTGTTCCACAGCGTAACCCTGATCGTGAGCGGCATATTCCTGGTCGGCCTCGCCGCGGCCGGGGAACTGTTTCGTCGTCGCGGCGCGCAATGGGGCCAGGTCGCCGAAGTCAGCCTGATGTTCGGCGGCTTGATGGCGGTCGCGGTTCTGGTCTCCTCGGCGTCCGTCCGCTCCCGTATCCGCGGCTGGCTGGTCGATAACTTCTTCAGCTTCCGCTACGACTATCGGCGGGAGTGGATGCGCTGCATCGAAACGCTGACCGCGCCCGAAGCACATGTCAGCCTGCCCGGGCGAGCAATCCGGGCGGCGGCGGGCGTGGTGGATAGTCCGGCGGGGACCCTGTTCCTGCGGGCGCCTGATGAGGTTGCGTTTCAATGGGCGGGATCTTGGAACATGCCGGCGGTCACTCTGCCGATCCCGCCCGGGCATGGGATCATTCCCGCGTTCCGCGACGGGGACTGGATTGTCGTTATCAGTGAACAAACCGACGCCGGCGACTGGTTTCCGGGCCTCGGGACCACCTGGCTGGCCGTGCCGCTCAGTCACCTGGGCGCGCTGATCGGGTTCGTCGTGCTGGCGCCCCCGCGGGCGCCGTTCACCTTGGATCGTGAAGTCTATGACCTGCTGCGGGTGGTCGGGCGCGAGATTGCCAGCCGGGTCGCCGAACAACGTGCCACGCAGGTGCTGTCGCAGACGCGCGAACTACGCGAATACAGCCAGCGTTTCGCCTTCGTCATCCATGACATCAAGAACGTGTCCGGTCAGCTTTCCATGCTGCTGTCCAACGCGGAAGTCCATGCCGACAACCCGGAGTTCCAGCGCGACATGCTGGCGACGGTGCGGGCGTCGGTGGCCAAGATCACCCGTCTGCTCACCCGCCTGCAGGTCGAGCGGCAGGAACGCAGCCATGCGCTGGTGATCCCGGCCGACCGGTTGCGGGATCTTGTGGCGCAGATCCGCCTGACCCGCCACGCGACGGTACGACTGCGTGATGAAGGCGCCGATGTCGCGGTGGCCATGGATCCCGAGGCTTTCGATGCGGTGATCACGCATCTGCTCAACAACGCCATCGAGGCCGGGGGGGACGATGAGCCGGTTGAGATCGTCATCCGTCATGACGCGTTGAGCGTGACGATCGACGTGATCGACCGGGGCCCCGGCATGACGCCCGAATTCGTCCGCGATGCGCTTTTTCGTCCTTTTATCACCACAAAAGATGGCGGGCACGGTATTGGTGCCTATCAGACGCGGGAGTTGCTCCGCGAGGCTGGAGGTGACCTGCTGGTGCTGACCGAGGCTGACAAGGGAACGACGATGCGTATTCTGCTGCCGCTCATGAGCACGGTGACCGGCCGGACCGACGCGTTGTCCGTATGAGCGGAGCCTTTCCATGGCCAAGCCGAAACTTCTGATCATCGAGGACGATGAAGGCCTGTGTTCCCAGTATCGCTGGGCGTTCCCGGCCTGCGACGTGTTGATGGCCCATGCGCGCCCGCAGGCGTTGGCGCTCGTTCGGAAGGAAAACCCGCCGGTCGTGATCATGGATCTCGGCCTGCCGCCGGATCCAGATGGTGTCAGCGAGGGCTTTGCCATCCTGGAGGAGGTCTCACGGATTGCCCCCCGCACAAAAGTCATCGTGGTGACCGGCAATGGTGAACGGCGGAATGCACTGAAGGCGGTCTCGGTCGGGGCCTATGATTTCTGCGAGAAGCCGGTCGAACTCGACGTGCTCCGCACCATTATCGAACGCGGCCTGAACCTGCATCGGCTGGAGGAAGAAAACCGCCGTCTCGCGGCCATGCCGGCGCCATCTCCGATCGGACGAATCGTTACCGCCAGCGCGCCCATGCTCAAAGTGTGCCGTGACGTCGAGAGGCTCGCCACCACGAATGTCCCGGTGCTGCTGTTGGGGGAGAGCGGCACCGGCAAGGAAGCCCTGGCCCAGGCCCTGCACGAACTGGGGCCGCGCGCGAAGCAGCCGTTTGTCGCCATCAACTGCGGTGCGATCCCGGAAAATCTGCTGGAAAGCGAATTGTTCGGCCATGAGCGGGGAGCCTTCACCGGTGCCGTGAAACAGTCGATCGGCAAGATCGAGGGAGCCAACAAGGGAACGCTTTTCCTGGACGAAATCGGCGACCTGCCACATCCGCTGCAGGTGAAGCTGTTGCGTTTCCTGCAGGACCAGGTGGTCGAACGCATCGGCGGGCGGCAGAAGATCCAGGTGGATGTCCGCATTGTCTCCGCGACCAACGCCAATCTGGAGGACAAGATTCGCCAGGGCGCGTTCCGGGAGGATCTGTTCTATCGCATGAACGCGGTGACCGTCCGCATTCCCCCATTGCGGGAGCGAAGCGGGGATGCCTCGCTGCTGGCGAATTTCTTTCTGAACCGCTTCAACCAGGAATTTGGACGCAATATAAGGGGTTTCACGGAGGCGGCCACCATGGCCATGACCTCCCACTCCTGGCCGGGAAACGTGCGGGAGCTGGAAAACCGCATGAAACGGGCTGTCGTCATGGCGGACAAGCGGATGATCGACGCCGCGGACCTTGACCTCGCGGTGGACACCGGGACCCTGCCCGACCTTGATCTGAGGGCAGCCCGCATGCGGGCTGAGCGGGAAGTGATCCAGGTCGCCCTCGCCCGCAGCAACCATACAATGGCAGTTGCCGCCCGGATGCTGGGAATCAGTCGTCCGACCTTGTATGGGCTGATGGAAGCGCACGGGCTGGACACCGATATCGCCAAAGGCACCCCGATGGGGGATAGCGCCGACAGCGGCACAGCAACCCGCGGCGGCGTAACGAGAACGGATAGCAATTGAGGTACTGGGACATGCGTTACAGGTCTCTTGGCTGGATTGGCATGGTTGCTTGGTTGGGCCTGTGGCCGGCGACTGGACACGCCGACAACCTGTCGAACGCGCGTGACGCCATGAAAAAGGGCGACCTGAAGACCGCGCAGATCGAGCTTCGCAACGCGATTCGCTCCGATCCACAAAACGCGGAAGCCCGTTATTGGCTCGCCCGCGTTGCGATCGAACTCGGCGATCCGGTGGCTGCCGAACGCGAGGCTGCCGCGGCACGGGCCCGGGGGTACGACCCCGCCCAGGCGGTGCCGCTGCAGGCGCAGGCGATGCTCGCGCAGAACAAGTTCGAGCCATTGCTGGAAGCGTTGAAGCCCGACGGGAAGAACGCTTCTCTGGACGCGTCCATTCTGGTGGCCCGCGGCTATGCGCTGATCGGACTGCAACGCCCGGAGGAAGCTCAGAAATCCTTTGCGGAAGCACAGCAGGTCGCCCCGAACGCGGTCGAGCCACTGCTCGCCGATGCCCGCCTGGCTGTCGCGCGGGCCGATCTGCCGGGTGCCGAGGCCAAGATCGAGCGGGCGCTGGTCGCGCAACCCAAGTCGGTGGAAGCCTTGCTCGCCAAGTCGCAGTTGCTGCGCCTGAAAAGCGACGCGACTGGCGCCATGTCAGTCCTTGATGAGCTGCTCAAGGATCAGCCCAGTGCAATGGTTGCACGGCTGGATCGTGCCAGCCTGGCGATCGCCATCGGCAAGAGCGACGTCGCGAAGTCGGATATCGACATCGTCCTGAAAGCCACGCCAGGCAACGTACAGGCGATCTATCTGCGCGCGGTGATGGCGGCGCAGGCCAGGGACTTCAAAGCCGCCGATGCTGACCTCGAGCGCATCGCCGCCTATATCCCGCGCCTGCCGCGGGCCTATTACCTCCAGGCCGTGGTCAAGGAGCAGTTGGGGCAACTCGAGCAAGCCGACGAAGCGGCCCGGAAGTATCTGGGGCGAGCACCGAATGATCTCGCCGCCTACAAGGTGATGGCGCGCATCCAGTTCGCCAAGCGCCGACCCGACCTGGTGGTCGAGACCTTGGCCAAGGTGGCGGAAACCGGCAAGGGCGACGCCGAGACATACGATCTTCTCGGCCGAGCCTACGCGGCGACCAGCCGGCCGACCGAGGCCGTGCAGAGCTTCCAGAAGGCCGAGACAATGGCGCCGAACGATGTCGGGTTGCAAACCCGTCTGGCCTCGGTGCGCATGGGCATGGGCGAGGTTGACGCCGCGGTCGGCGATCTGGAGCAGACGCTGAAGCTTGCCCCCAAGCTCCCCGCGGTCGGCGAGGCGTTGTTCTTCGCCGCGCTGGCGACCGGTGATCCCGCCCGCGCCGCCGCGGCGCTGGAAAAGGTGCGGGAAGCGCAGGGCGACACCGAACTCGTCGGCAATCTCGACGGACTTTACAAGTTGGCGATGATCGATATCGCCGGAGCGGAGGCCAAATTCGCCGAACTGGTGAAGAAATACCCGGACTTCACGCCGGCCAAGATCAACCTTGCGCGCGTTTATTCGATGCAGGGCAGAGCCCAGGAGGCCGAGAAACTCCTGTCCGACCTGCTAGGCAAGCAGGCCAATTCCGAGCCCGCTTTGAGCATGCTGGCGTCCACTTATGCGCAGTCACGGCGCTTGCCGCAGGCGATCGCACTGGTGGAGCGCGCCCTGGCCGCGGAACCCAACAATACGCGGATCAAGGTCAGCCTCGGCGATCTCTTCATCCGTGCCGGAACCGCGCAAAAGGCGCTGGAGCTGGTCAACAAGGAGAAGGGACCGAGCGCCAGCAGTACGGAAATGCTCAGTCTGCGCGCCGCCGCGCAACTGGCCTTGGGACAGAAGAAGGAAGCGCGCGGTACCTATATTGACCTCCTGAAGCAGGACCCGACCGTGGTCGGAGCCCGCCGCCAGTTGGTCGCATTGCTGATCGAGGCGGGCGACTTCGAAAGCGCGCGCAGCACCCTGACCGCGGGGATCGCCGCGACGCCGCGCAACTACCAGCTCTACCAGGACCTGGTCATGGTCGACCTGAAGTCTACGGGGCTGGAGGCGGCGCTGGCCGCGGCCGATCGGCTGATGGCGCAGGATCGCGATTTTCCGATGATCAGAGCGCTGAGGGGCGACATTTTCCTGGCCGCGAACCGGCCCAACGACGCGGTGACAGCCTTCTCCGAAGCGCTGAAAACGGCGCCGTCGGGGGTTCTGTTGACCCGCGCCGCCGGTGCGTTGCTGCGATCCGGGAAAACCAACGAGGCCATCGCCTTGCTGTCCGATTGGGTAAAGAAGAACCCGGACGACCTGATCGCGGCGGCCCAGTTGTCGGAGGTGTATCTCGGGAACAACCAGTTGCCCGATGCGGCGCGGATGCTGGAAGCGATCCTCAAGCAAAAGCCGCATGAGTCGGTCGCCCTCAACAACCTGGCCTGGATCTACCAGCAGCAGGGGGACGCTCGCGCGCATGACCTGGCGCGTCAGGCCTATGTGTTGGCGCCGGGACCACAGACGGCCGATACGCTGGGATGGATTCTGACGACGTCGGGCAAGGCGGCGGACGGTCTCGCGTTGCTGCGGCAAGCCTATGCGGAGGCGGCGAACGACCCGAGGATCCAGTACCACTACGCAGTTGCCCTGAAGGACACCGGCAACAAGGACGAGGCGATCAAGCAGTTGAATGGCGTGGTCGCCGTCAAGGGCGATTTCGTGGAAAAGATCGAGGCGCAGAAGCTGCTGGACCAACTGGCGAAGGGGTCCTGAACTGAGCAGTGCGACCACTGCGACTGCTGACGTTCTCGACCCTGTATCCCAGCAATACGCGACCCAATCACGGCGTCTTCGTCGAGAACCGACTCCGCCATCTGGTCGCCAGCGGGCAGGCCGTCAGCACGGTGTTGGCGCCGGTGCCCTGGTTTCCCAGCACCAACCCCCGGTTCGGGGAGTGGGGCCGGCTGGCCGCGACCGCGCCGCGGGAGACGCGCCACGGGCTGGTCGTTCTGCATCCGCGCTATCCGGTCATCCCCAGGATCGGCATGTCCGTGGCGCCGTTCCTGCTGTATCGAGCCATGCGTCCGGTGCTCGCCCGTATGCTGGCCGAGGGCGCCCGCTTCGATGCGATCGACGCCCATTACCTCTACCCCGATGGCGTGGCCGCGGTCTGGCTGGGCCGGCATTTCGGACTGCCGGTCGTGGTGACCGCGCGGGGCACCGATGTCAGCCTGATCCCTCGGTTCCGGGTTCCGCGCCGCTTGATCCAGGGGGCGATCCGAGGGGCCGCGGCTCTGGTCGCGGTCAGTGCCGCGCTGAAGACCGCTTTGGTGGAGATTGGCGCCCCCGAGGACAAGGTCACCGTCCTGCGCAACGGAGTCGATACGGTGCTGTTTCGTCCCCCCGCCGATCGGGACGCGGCCCGGGCCGCGTTGGGCCTGACCCGCCCCACCTTGATTTCGGTCGGGCTGCTGATCGAACGCAAAGGCCACGACCGCACGATCGAGGCGATGGCGCAACTGCCCGGGTTCGATCTGCTGATCGTGGGGGAGGGGCCGGAGCGCGACGCTCTCCTGACGCTGATCGAGCGCCTCGGTCTGGCTGACCGCGTCCGCCTCCTCGGCCCTCGGCCGCACGTGGACCTGCCGGCGCTGTACGGGGCGGCGGACGCGTCGGTCCTGTCATCGTCGCGGGAGGGCTGGGCGAATGTGCTGCTGGAGTCGATGGCGTGTGGAACACCGGCGATCGCCAGCAATATATGGGGCAACCCGGAAGTGGTGCGGGAGATCGCCGCGGGTGTGATCACCGAGGCCAACACGTCGGATGGGATCGCCGCGGCGGTCCGGCATCTGTTTGCCGGGATGCGGCCGCGGGCCGAGACCCGGGCCTATGCCGAACGGTTCGGGTGGGACGAGACGACGGACGGGCAGGTGGCGCTGTTTCGGTGGGTTGTTGGGGCAGGGGCGCGGCCTTCATGAGCCTCTGGGATGCGACGGAGGTCCGTTCTTCGCGGCGAGGGGGAGGCGAAGCCGGTGCCGCAAACGAAAGCGTGGACCCCGTTGCCGCGAAGGACGGCTTCGCCGCCGCAGTTCTCGTTATGGCCGAGCGAGACATTCTCCTCGTCGGACTCGGCCTTGCCCCGGGTTTCATCGCGCCGTTTTCGAACGTGGGTGTGCGATTCTGGTGTTCGAAGCGGGGGCATTGGGATGGTGCGAGGATTCTGAGGCAAGGAAACCGGCCAAATGTTTACTTTTTATTCTAGTCCGGTGCAGTATCGGTGGCAAGTAAAAGGTGGATTTCGGCAGTAAGATGCGGGTTTTTGGGGTCAAAACCCTCGGATTTGCGGTGATTTGCCTGGATTTTGGGCAATGGTTAACAAAAACCCCGAATGGTTAATCTAGCGCGAAACCGTCTGTTGGCGAATTTCACCAAAGCTCACATCCGAGTTTCGGATTGGGTTGTTGGTCTCTGACACTGCTGTCCGGTCAATCACCGAATAAATTCAATTGGTTATAATCTGTGACGTATTCGGAACCGTCGGCCGTTTGTAAGATCACAGATTCTATCGAGGCTTTTTCAAATACTGTCACCGAAAATACCTGCATCAATGTGTAGAGCGAGACCTCCAGCTTCAGCCGCTTCCGGACGATGGCGACCAGCACGTAAACCGACACCGCGATCCAAAGCTGGGTC
>Ga0082335_1001908_pt1 | contig 41317 bp, 46 predicted proteins | sample Subgrocontami58m_FD_72375 | JGI IMG/M metagenome (GOLD analysis project Ga0082335, IMG submission 72375) | Subsurface groundwater microbial communities from S. Glens Falls, New York, USA - GMW37 contaminated, 5.8 m (SPADES assembly) (version 2) ...
GGCAATACCACTCGTGACATCTTACTCTGGTAGCTCTCGATAACCCCTTCGGCGCATGAAGCAGCCAGCCCCGTAAAGGAAGAGGTGAGTACACCGCCCTCCTTGAAGATCGTGCCGTGGACCAGGCGCATGACCTGCGCTGGGTTGGCGTAGATCATGATCACATCGGGTTCCACGCGGGTCCACTCCAGGGGAGAGACCACTACACCCATTATCTCGCCCTTCTTGAAGCGGGGCATGGCCTTGAGGGTCTTCAGCCCCAGCTCGGGGTATTCGAAGAACGGGAGGTCCTTGACCCAGAAGTTCGCCAGGTCGGCTTCGTCGGACATCTCCTCCCAGGCCCAGAGGAGGGGTCCCGGACAAAAGACGGCGTCTTCCCTGGTCATGGCGATGGTCTGGCCGTAAAGGCGCGCCATGGTGAACGCCTGGCAGAGCGTTATCTTTATCCCCATGTCTTTCACGGGGAAATGGACCTTGTCGGGGAAGGCTTCCCCGGGCTTCACGAGCTTAATGCCAAGGGGGAAGCTTCTGGGCCGTATCGCCACGCTCAGATCTTTCCCCATCTGTACCCACTTCTCAAGATTCTCCATTTGTTCTCCTTTCCCTTTCCTTTCCCTTGGTGAATGTGCTTCTATTGTACTTCAATTAAGTAACGAGAGTCGAGAGCCGAGAGCCGAGCGGGTGTCCGTCAGATTTTTGTGCTCGTCGCCGGGCAGTACCCCTCTGCCGCAGATCAGGCCGCCCGCGTACATCTCTGTCGGCAGGGCACGGCCACCTTGGGAGTGTCCATGTTCACCCCACCCCATGTCATTCCGGCGAAGGCCGGAATCCAGAGGCACCCCGCCTGTGACCTGCGTGGTTTATATGACGATACCAGGGACCCGGGTTCCGCTTGCCCGTCTTCTCGGGGACAGGCCCTACTGGAACGACATGGGTCTTGTCAGGCGTGGTCTTGAGCACAAGAAAGAGACCGGGGGCCTGGATTCCGGCCTTCGCCGGAATGACATAGTCGGGTGACAGGCTGGCCCCATGTAACGCCGAATTCATTCGGCAGACCTGGTGCAGCACAAAAAAGTGACGGACACCCGAGCCGAGCGTTAGTGTTGGGACTTGAAAAGGCCACTCAGCACTCTTGCCGCTTCGTCCAGCCTATCAGAAAGGTTGGTATAGGAATTCGCGTCCACATAGTCCAAGTCCCGGCTCAGCTCCAGGTAGTATTCCAACTCCGCTAGAGAACCTCTGGCCACATTCAGCGCCTGGCGAAACTCTGCAGTGTGCTGGCGCGTGAATCCCTCCGCGATGTTCGCTGGCACGGACACGGCTGCCCGTCTCATTTGAGACACTAAGCCAAACTTCTCAGCGGAAGGAAAGGACGCAGTTGCCTTGTAAACCGCGAGAGCCAGCCCATGCCCTTTTTGCCAGGCAATCAGCCTCCGAAATCCCTTTTCCGCTGGCTCCCCGCCTCCCGGCTCTCGCCTCTCCAACACGATTCTCCTCTGCTTGAGGTTCGATCCTCTACTGTCGACCCTCGTCGACTCTAGCTCGACTCTCGACTCTGAAGAGCTTTCAGCACCCTCTCCGGGGTGATGGGCAGGTCGGTGATCGGTGCCCCGATGGAGGCGAAGACCGCGTTGCCCACGGCAGGGGCCGCGGCCTGAAGGGAGCCCTGGCCCACTTCTTTGGCTCCGTAGGGGCCGGCAGGGTCCACCGTCTCTATCAGGATGGTCTCAACAGACGGGGTATCCAGGCTTGTCGCCAGGCGGTAGTCCAGGAAGGATGGGTTCAAAGGCTGTCCCTCTCTCCACACCACCTCTTCCAGAAGGGCGTGACCCAGGCCCATGGTGGAGCCGCCCTGGAGCGTGCCCTCCACCATGTTGGGATTGATGGCCCGGCCGCAATCATAGGCGGTAACCATGCGCTTCACGTCGACCAGGCCTGTCTCCCGGTCTACTTCCACCTCGGACGCCTGCGCGGAAAAGGTGCAGGCCAGGAACGGCCCCCTCTGTCCCGTTCTACGTAGCTCATCCCTCGCACAGAACCGCGCCTCTCCAAAGGCGGCCCTGGTCCGCCGGTCAAAGGTCTTGCGGGCCGCATCGGCGAAGGCTACGCCTCGTTGAGGGCTGCCTTTGACGTAGACGCGTCCCCCCTTGCAATCCAGGTCTTCCACCTTGGCCTCCAGGTCTTCGGCCACCACTTCCAGGAGCTGGCGGCGGGCCTGGGAGGCCGCCTCCATCATGGCCCGGCCGGTGGAGGCGCTGTCGCTGAAAGCCCACCACTGGCCGGGGAAGAGGTAGGAATCGCCCGATCGCACCCTGACCTTCTCGATGGGCAGGCCCATCTCCTCTGCCACGATCTGGCGCATGCCGGTCTCGGCTCCCTGGCCGAAGTCGCAGGAGATAGTCTGCACGATGACGGTGCCATCGGGCTCGATGCTGACCGAGCCCGGATTGGTATGGCGGGCGGGATAGTCGTATCCCGACATGAAGGAGCTGCACGCTAAGCCAGTGCTATCTTCGCTGCCTCCAATAGCGGTCTGGGCCTTCTGTATACACTCTTCCAGCCCGCAACTGGTGATGTCCCACTTGAGGGCGGTCCGGTCGCCGGTCTGAAGGACATTCCGCCTCCTGATCTCCGCAGGATCTAGATCCAGGTCCCGGGCCGCCAGGTCGAGCTGCGTCTCCACGGCATAGCGGGTCTGGGGCAGGCCCGGCCCCCGCATAGGGCCGGACACGGGAAGGTTGGTGTAGACCTTGCGTCCCTCATAGTCCAGGTTAGGCACGCGGTACGGTGCCGTCAGGAAGATGGCGCCGTTTACCAGGGGAGGTGTGCCCAGGCCAACATAGGCGCCGGCCTCGGCCGCTACCCGGCATTGCACGGCGGTAATAGCGCCGTCCTGCTTGAAACCTGTCTTCAGACGGATAACCAGGTTGTACCGGCGGAGGGTCGAAGTGAAGACCTCCTCCCGGCTGTAGGTTATCTTGACGGGCTTACCTGTCTTCATCGACAGCAAGGCCGCGCAGTACTCGAAGGGAAAGAGGCCGCTCTTGCCTCCAAACGCCCCTCCCACGGCCGGAACGATGAACCGGATGCGGTCCTCGGGCAGGTCCAGCAGGTAGGCCAGGACGGAGCGGCTGCAGCCGATCATCTGGGTGGCCGTCCAGACCGTCAGGTTACCCATAGGGTCGTAGTAGGCCAGGGCGGAGTGGGGCTCGATGGAGGCATGGTTAATCGAGGCGAATGTAAACCGGTCCTCCCGGATGTGGTCCGCCTGGGCCAGGCCCGCCACGACGTCGCCGGCCCGCATGGTCAAGTGGATACAAGTGTTGTCCTCCAGGTCATGGATGGCCGGTGCGCCCGGCCTGGCAGCTTCCTCCGGATCGAAGACGGCGGGAAGCTGCTCGTATTCCACGTCGATGAGGCCCAGGGCCTCTTCGGCGGTATCCTCATCGACCGCCGCCACCGCGGCCAGCTCCTCTCCGATGAAGCGCACCCTGTCCTTGGCCAGCGGGTAGCGATCATCCACCACAGTAGACCACTGGTCCCATTTGACGCCGGGCGGCCAGTAGCCGTACTTGCGTCCGGTAGTATCCGCGGCAGTGACAACCGCTTCCACGCCCGGCAGGGCCCTGGCCCGGCTCGTGTCGATCTTCAGGATGCGGGCGTGGGGAAATGGGCTCCGCAAGGTGCGGGCGTAGAGCATGCCGGGAAGACGCAAGTCGTCGGCAAACCTGATCTCGCCGGTGCCCTTGGGGATGCACTCAAGGAAGGGCAACCGTTTTCCGATAACGCTATAGTCGCTCATTAGGCTCCTGTCGTGGCCTTGCCGGCATGTCCCATTACGGGGGCCGGCGCTTTACTCACCCGGCACAGCAGTCCCCGCAGGGGCCAACTGCCATACATTGGATCGCAATGGTCCGGGTCATCGTCAGTGCAGATGTTGATGTTAGCTATCCAGAATCCGTGAAGGGAAGGCTCCTCGCCAGGCTCCTCAGGGTACCACCACCGGTCGGCATTGACTACGCGGGGGTCTATCCCATCGGTCAGCCTGGCCTTCTGGCGCACCTTGCCGCGGGTCGTTTCGATGTATGTCCAGTCCCCCTCAGCGATTCCCAGGGAAGCAGCCGTTTGGGGATGGATCTCCATGACCGGATCCGGGACCAACAGTCGCAACGAGGCCACCTGCCGGTGGTCCTGGTGGGTGTGGAACAACTGGGTCCCCCCGGTGGTGAGGACCAGCGGGTACTCGCCGGCCAGGTCCGGCCGGCTGTAGGGGGTCTCGGCCGGCTCCACGTATTCAGGGAGGGGATTGTATCCCAGCTTCTCAAGAATACTGGACCGAAGCTCCACCTTGCCGGTGGGTGTACCAAAGCCGCGGGGTTTTCCGGTAGAAGCGTCTGGCTCTTCGTGTCTATGGTACTTGGGCGGAGGGGCTATCCAGTGGTCGTTCCGGCCCATTAGTTCCTGGAAGGTCAGGCCCTCCGGCTCCAGGCACAAGTCCCAGAGGCCCTCCAACGTGGGTGGCCAGTGCTCGGCCTGGCCCAGGCGGAGGCCCAACCCCCGGAAAAAGTCATAGTCGGACTTGTGCTCGGGCTGGGGTGGCAGGGCGGCCTCTCCTGCGACCGCCCAATCGGCCCAGCCCAGGAAGGTGTTGAGGCTGGGCTTCTCCAACCAGTGGGCCGCCGGGAGGACGTAATCGGCCAGCTCCGCAGTGGGCGTCATGAACTGCTCCATGACGGTCAGTAACTCAAGGTTGGAGCTCTTGAGGGCACGGTAGACCAGGTGGGCGTTACTGTTGGAGCCCATGATGTTGTTGTAGTTGACCACCAATGCCTTTACCGGATAGGGTTTCCCGTCCAGGATGGCCCGCCAGAGGGTGGGGGCATGGGCCTGGCAACCCCATACCGTGCTCAGGGTGTATTTGCGGCCCCAGACCCGCTCCTGGGCCCGGCTGATCATCTCGTATCCCGGCCAATGGAGCTTGAACCGGTCGGCCCCCAGCATACTGGCCCGCTGTTCAGGAGAAAGCTCGCCGTTCAACTCCAGGTCCACCCTGGTCAGGACCCTCTTGGGCGGGCCGCCCAGCCGGGTCCCCCCCTCTGCGTCCAACCCTCCCGTTATAGCCCGCAGGATTGCCTTGGCCCGCTCCGCCTGGACGGCGTTTCGGCCAGTCTGGGCCGTCCCGAGCCCCCAATAGATAATGTTGGGGACCTCAGTGGCGTACATCCGGGCCGCCTCGACTATCTTCTCTTGCGGCACCCAGGTCATTTCTGCCACCCGGTCCGGCGGGTAGGCCAGGACCTGCTCGGCGAGCTGGTCGAAGCCCAGGGTCCAGCGGGAAACGAAGGCCTTGTCGTAGAGCTCCTCTTGAATAATGACGTGAAGCCAGCCCAGCGCCAGGGCGCCGTCGCTTCCAGGACGCAGTTGGAGCCAGAGGCCGGCCTTGGCGGCCTCTTCGGTCCGCCTCGGGTCCACCACGATCAGCTTCGTGCCGGCCTTCTGGGCCTCCCGGAAGCGGAGCCATGAGGCGGGGCCGCTGGCAGCCCGGTGGTGCCCCCAAAGGACCATGCACCTGGTCTTGCCTGGAACAGGGACCCCCCAGTAGGTCGGTCCCATGCCATAGGTCAGGGCTTCGGCCTCCATGGCCGGCCCGGCGCAGTTCGTGCCAACGCCGATGACGTTGGGGCTGCCGAAGAGGTTGAAGAAGCGGACTCCCATCCCGGCATCGGGGCCGTGGAAGGTCCCACGGCCATGAGCCACAGCCTCGGCCCCGTATTCATCCCTCACGGACTCGAGCTTAGTAGCGATGTCGTCCAGAGCCTGTTCCCAGGAGATGCGCTCCCATTTGCCCCGGCCCCTTTCACCGATCCTCTTCAGCGGGTGATGCACCCGCTCCGGATGATAGAAATACTCGATGGCAGCTTTCCCTCGTGGGCATATGTAGCCCCGGCTGACGATGTGGTCGGGGTTGCCGCGAATCTTCACCAGCCTCCCATCTTCCACGTCCACCAGAAGGCCGCACTGGCAATCGCAATGGCAGCAGCTGACCCGTTTGGTCTCCACGGTCACGTTAGACCTTCTCCAACGATAGACCTTTAATGTGCGTAATCTGCGGATGGTCCTCTCTGCCTGTTCCGGCGTTGAGTGGCACCAGTACCAGACCACAGTGGATATGTTGGATGTCATTGCGAGTCGTAGCGGGGCCGCATCGCAAGTTCCTTGGGCAGCATTGCAGCGGAGGCGAAGCAATCTCACCCATTCCGAGAGCAGACTGACTATTTCGGGGAGGGAGAGATTGCTTCGCCCCCGCTCGCAATGACCGCAGGCAAAAGCACTGTGTCCAAGCGTTGGGCATGTTAAGTTTCCCCTCGCTGGATGGCCGTCAGGACGGTCTCGGGTTTGATCGGCAGGCTATTCAGCCAAATCGCGGCGTCCCTGGCCACAGCATTAGCCACGGCAGGGCCGGCAGCTTGGAGAGAGCCCTGGCCTACCTCTTTGGCCCCATAGGGACCCTCCGGGTCGACCGTCTCTACCAGGATGGGTTGCACCTGGGGCGCGTCCAGGCTCGTGGGCAGCCTGTAGTCAAGAAAAGAAGGGTTGAGAAGCTGCCCGTCCAGCCACTCCAGTCCTTCGGAAAGGGCCTGGCCCTGCCCCATGACTGCGCCCCCTTCCAGGATGCCCTGGACTATGAGCGGATTGAGGGCCCGGCCGCAGTCGTAGGCGCTGGCAACAAGTCTAAGGTCTGCCTGTCCGGTCTCAAGGTCCACCGCCACCTGGGCGGCCTGGGCCGCGAAGCTGTAAGCTCGGGAGACGTTACGCTGGCCCACATGGAGCATGTCGGTATTGGCGCAATACTGGGCCTGAGCGGTGGCCGGGCGCTTGGCGCGACGCAGGTGCAGACGGGCAGCGTCTTGAAAGGTCATGCCCCGCTGGGGGCTGCCCTGGACGAAGATGCGTCCTTCGCGCGCGGTGAGGTCCTCCGGCCGGGCCTCCAGACGCTCGGCGACGAAGCGGAAGATCTCGTTCCGCACCTGGACGGCGGCGGCCTGGGCGGCGTTGCCGATAGCGAAGGTGTCGGCGAAGCTCCACCAGGCGTCGGGCACCAGGGCCGTGTCGCCGGAGCGCACCCGCACCGCTTCCGCGGGCAGGCCCAGCTCTTCGGCTACTATCTGCTGGACTCCGGTGTCCGCCCCCTGGCCGAAATCGGAATGAATAACGAAGACGGAGACGCTGCCATCCTCCTCCACCTTGACCACGCCGGGGCAGGGCACATAGGGAGGCAGGTTATAGCCGGACATGAAGGCGCTGCAGGCCAGGCCGGATCTCGGGGACGCCGCCAGCGCGGCGGTGGCCTCCTGGATACACTCCGTCAGGCCGCAACTGGTGATGCGGAGCTGGCTGGGGGTAGTTGTGTCAGGCTGGAGGGCGTTCCTCAACCTGACCGACGCCGGGTCCAGGCCCAGGTCGGCGGCTACCCGGTCGAGCTGGCTCTCCACGGCGAAGCGGATGGGCGGTGACCCCGGCCCTCGCATGGGGCCGCAGACGGAGCGGTTGTTATAAACCCGGACGGCCTCAAAGTCCACGTTGGGGACCAGGTAAGGCGCGGTCAGGAAGGCGGCGGTGTAAGATATGGAGGCAGGCCCCATGTTGGCGTAGGCCCCGCTCTCGGCCACCACGCGGCATCGCATGGCCAGGATGGCGCCGTCCTTCTTCACCCCTATCTTGAGATGAATGTTCGTGGCATGGCGGCGGATGGTCGCGGCGAAAACCTCTTCCCTGGAGCAGACCATCTTCACCGGCCGTCCGGTAGCCCGAGACAGCAGGGCCGCGCAGATTTCGTGGCTGAAGACGCCGCTTTTGCCCCCGAAAGCCCCTCCCACCGAGGGGGCAATAACCCGTACTCGCTCCTCCGGGATGCCCAGGACGGGGGCCAGCACCGAACGCACCCAGGTGGCTGTCTGGGTAGAGGTCCAGAGGGTCAGGTTCCCCAGGGGATCGAACGAGGCCAGGGCCCCGTGGGGCTCGATGGCGGCATGGGTGACGGCCTCCACCTTGAAAATGTCCTCGCGCACGTAGTCCGCCCGGCCGAAGGCCGCGGACGCATCCCCGGTCTGGTAGGCCACCCGGCCACAGATATTGCCATCGCCGTTAATGAGGGGGGCGCCGGCTTTCATGGCCTCCTCCGGCTCGAAGACGGCCGGCAATTGCTCGTATTCAACACGAATCAGGTCCAGCGCCTCCTCCGCCGTGTCATCGTCCACGGCGGCCAGGGCGGCTACCTCTTCCCCCACGTAGCGGGCCCGGTCCACGGCCAGGGTATAGCGATCGGCCGCCACATTAGGGGCCAGGCCGTATTTCCTTAGAGGCAGATCAGCCCCGGTAATGACCGCCAAGACGCCAGGCACCGTCAAGGCTCGGGAAGTATCGACGCTCACAATGCGGGCATGGGGATAAGGGCAGCGAAGGATCCTGCCGGAGAGCATGCCGGGAAGGGCCATGTCGTCAACGAACCTGGCCGCGCCGGTGGCCTTGGGGGGCACATCCGGCCCAACCAAGGGCTTGCCTATGATGGAGTAAGTCAATTAACCTGTTTCCACACCTGGCCTAAGGGCCTCACGTTGATGGTTGGCGAGGAGTGCGAGGGGCCGCCTAGGCTAAAATAGCATAGGGCAATCATAGCATATGTAGGGGGTCGATTCAACCTTAATCCGTGTGCCTTAAGCCGTAAGCCTCGAAAGCCGGCGTGAGGGACCGATCTGCAGATCGGTCCCTGGCCATTCTCAAATGTGTTAGAATTGGGCCGACGAACGGGCTGCTTGCAGGGGCGCCGGACCAAAAGGAGGTTCATCCACTGCATCCTGGTACGATGGAAGAGCCAGCGGACCCATCGCTGGTATTGAAGATTCCGGCGATCGTGAGGCGCAACACGATCATACTGGCGCTGTCACAAGCCTTGGTGGGTGCTGGGACGCAGTTGGTCCCTTCGCTGGGCCCACTGCTTTCGGTGGAGCTTCTCGGATCTGCTGCTATGGCCGGCGCAGGCATTAGCATCGTCGGCTTCAGCCGCCTTGTTGTGGCTTATCCGCTGGGCAAGATGATGGACGTCTACGGTAGGCGCGCCGGGTTGGTGCTCGGGCTAGCCGTTGCCACCATTGGCACAGTTCTGATAGGATTCTCAGTGATCTGGCAGTCCTTCCTCATTTTCGTCCTTGGAATGCTCATCTTCGGGCTCGGAATGGGGGCGGCGCAGCAGCTACGGTTGGCCGCGGCGGACCTGTACCCTCCCAGCCGGCGGGCAGAGGGGCTCGGATACGTGCTCACAGGATCGCTCCTCGGCGCGCTTGGCGGACCAGTTGTCATCAGTATTGCCCAGGCCGTCTCGCCGGGGCTCGGCATATCACCTCTGGCGACGCCGTGGCTTATCGTGCCCGCGGTGATCTTGCCTCCCCTGGTGCTCATTGCCTGCATGCGGCCGGATCCCAAAGAAATCGCCACACACCTGAGCCGGTACTACCCGGGCTACAAGCCCGATTCGCCGGCAACGATTGTGGAGCAGAGGAGCTCCGGAGGCAATGCCTTCCTGAGCCATTATCCGAAGCTGGTGGCCATGGTCGCCAGCTTCTCAGCCCAAGGCACTATGTCTATGGTCATGGCGATGACCTCGCTGGCGTTGGCGCACCATGGTCACGCCCTGCCGGCGATCTCCGTCTCCGTTTCGATCCATGTCATCGGCATGTTTGCCTTCTCCATCCCTCTGGGCAAGGTGGGTGACGCTATTGGCCGGAGAATCCTGCTTATTGCGGGCAGCTTTATCGCGATTTCAGGGACGCTATTGGTACCGGTCAGCCCCGATTACTGGGTGATCACTCTGGGAACATTCCTGGTTGGCCTGGGATGGTCGTGTGTCAACGTGGCGGCGACGGCTGTGATCGCCGATACGACCCAGCCGTACGAAAGAGGGCGAGCGATCGGGAAGAACGATGCTTATGCCAGCGCCGCCGGGATCGTCCTTCCCTTGCTTGCCGGGCCACTGGTGGACGGCTTCGGCCTAAGCTCCGTTGGCCTACTTGGCGTGATGGTAATGGTAGTGCCCCTGCCGTTCCTGATTCGGTTGCGCGAGCCGGCTCCGGGGGAGTACTTGGACGCGAGAGCCGTGCGAGATAGGGCGTGATTTCGAACCGACGACAGCCAGTAAACTCACCAGTCACCCGACAAAGAGACTACTCCGGGTCGGCCTCATCCTCCGGCCCCAGCTTCTGGCGGTCCTTGGCTCGCTGCCGCAAGCGACGCGCAGTGATCGTCTCCACCCATCCTCGGTGAAGCTCCCTGAACATCATAACCAGGGTCATGGCCCCGCCCATAATCAATATGGGCCTAACTACGTCGAGAACTTCTTGGTCCATCTCTCCCCCCACCCACGTTATTGGGATCCCGGCCTCCCCGGCCAAGTACTTATTACTCTAGCATAAAGGGGAGGGCCAGGGCAACTTTCACCGGCTGAGCACCCGCTCCACCGTGGCCCCTATCTCCGCGGGATTAGGGACGACGGTGATCCCCGCCGACTGCAGGGCGGCGATCTTTTCGGCGGCAGTGCCGTGGCCGCCGGCGATGATGGCACCCGCATGTCCCATGCGCCTCCCCGGGGGCGCCGTACTCCCGGCCACGAAGGCCACGACGGGTTTGGTCATGTGTTTCTGAAGGAATTGGGCGGCGTCCTCTTCAGCCGTCCCGCCGATCTCGCCTACCATCACCACCGCCTCGGTGTCCCGGTCGGCCTCGAAAAGGGCCAGAATGTCCACGAAATACGAGCCCACAATTGGGTCACCGCCAATACCCACGCAGGTGGACTGTCCGATGCCTCGGGAGGTAAGCTGGTCTACTACGTCGTAGGTCAGGGTGCCGCTGCGGGAGACTACCCCGACCCGCCCGGGTAGGTGGATCGGCCCGGGCATGATCCCCACCTTGCACTTGCCGGGGGAGATGAGCCCGGGGCAGTTGGGCCCGATGAGCCGCACGGGGCGGCTGCGCAGGTAGCCCTTCACGGTTACCATATCCAGCGTGGGGATGCCCTCCGTGATGCAGGCGATGAGAGCGATGCCTGCGTCCGCGGCCTCCAGCATGGCATCGGGGGCGAAGGGGGCCGGGACGAAGATGATGCTGACGTTGGCACCCGTCTCCCGGACGGCGGCTTCGACGGTGTTAAAGACGGGCACCCCGTCGAACGTCGTGCCGCCCTTGCCGGGGACCATGCCGGCGACAACTCTGGTGCCGTACTCCATCATCTGGCGGGCATGGAAGCTCCCCTCGCGCCCCGTTATGTTCTGCACCACTACCCGGGTGTTTTCGTCAACCAGGATGCTCATTCTTCCTCACTATACGCATATGTTACCGGTTCACCGTGATATGCCCGTTTGGAGGCAAGTGTCGCTCGCCGAATGGCCGTCGTGTTGCTTTTCAAAGGTAAGTTGCCTTCGGGGTGAGGCCAATTCCCAACGGATTAACGATTACCTGCTCCTCCACCAGGAAATCCAGGTAGTACAGGCTCAATGCTGTCCCATCCAGGAACACCTCAACAGGTCTCTGGGCTTCAAACGATAGCCCTGCCTCCGGGAGTTTCAGCTCCAGCGCTTTCTGGTAGACTTCCTCAGGATGCGCAGGTCCCAGCTTGCTGTGAATCTCCATGGCTGCGCCAATAATCCTATAGGTGACTTCCATGTGTGGAGCATTGCTAACTAAAGGCATGAACAAGCCCCTTGATTACGAGTTCGCGTCGTCATCACGAGTCGAATGGCATCGCCGAGCTCGTGTAACTTGTCCTTCTGCTCAACACCGGTCGCTCTTTCCCAATCGCATCCGTTATCCGTTCCGTCATCCGTTATCCGTTGGGAATTGTGTCCCCTACGTTATCCGTTGGGAATACTCACCCATCCACCGGCATTGATGTTGATGGTCATCTCCGAGCGACGCCCATCCGTTATCCGTTGGGAATCGTGTCGCATCCGTATCCGTTGAGAATCGTCACCCCGCCGCCGCCACCGCCCGACGAGCACCGTCGGCCAGGTCAGTGGCCAGGGTGAAGGGAAGGCCCGAGGACCCCAGGAGGTCCATGCCCTCCCTGACCCGCGTGCCCGCCAGCCGGATCACCACCGGCACACCTATCTTGAGGCCCTTAGCTGCCTCCAGAATGCCCTGGGCTACGACGTCGCAGCGGGTGATGCCCCCGAAGATATTGATGAGCACGGCTTTGACCTGAGGGTCGGCCATCAGAATTTGCAAGGCATTGCTCACCTGCGTGGCGCTGGCGCCGCCGCCCACGTCCAGGAAGTTCGCCGGCTCGCCCCCCGCCAGCTTGATGACGTCCATAGTGGCCATGGCCAGGCCGGCGCCGTTGACCATGCAGCCGATGTTTCCGTCCAGCTTTATGTAGCTTATGCCGTGGCGGGAGGCCTCGACCTCCAGGGACGCCTCCTCAGAGGTATCCCGCATCTCCACCAGGTCAGGATGGCGGTAGAGGGCGTTGTCATCGAAATTCAGCTTGGCATCCAGGGCTAAGAGCCTGCCGTCTCCGGTCACCGCCAGAGGGTTTATCTCCGCCAGGGAACAGTCCTTTTCCACGCAGGCCCGGTAGAGGGCGGCCATCAGGTCGCCGGCCACTCTGATCTGGCCGCTGTCCAGGTTGAGGCCGTAGGCCAGGCGGCGGCCCATGAAGGGCTGGAAGCCGGTGGCCGGGTCGATGTATGCCTTGAGGACCTTTTCGGGGCTCCGGGCGGCCACTTCCTCAATGTCTACGCCGCCAGCCTCGCTGGCCATCATAACCAGCATCTCTGCCGCCCGGTCGATGACCAGGCCCAGGTAAAGCTCGCTCTGGATCTTACTGGCCTCCTCCACCAGGAGCTTCCGCACCAGCACTCCCTGCGGCCCGGTCTGGTGGGTCACCAGGCGCATCCCCAGCATCTCCCCGGCGACCCTCTCCGCCTCGGCAGGACTGGACGCCAGCCTGATGCCTCCCGCCTTGCCACGCCCCCCAGCATGGACCTGGGCCTTGACCGCCACCGGGCCACCGATCTCCGCTGCCACGCGGGCGGCATCCGGAGGGGTTTCAGCCAGTCCACCGCGGGGCACCGGAACGCCGGACTGCCGCAGGATAGCCTTGGCCTGATACTCATGGACCTTCATGTCGTTTCCTTATCCACAGATTTCGCAGATTCAAGTGTCATCCCCACTCCTGAACCCCGGACCCTGGACTCTGGACTCTCGTCGCTGGTTCCCAGACGCGTGGCCACCATCACCAGACCCACCGTGAACCAGAAGAGGGCCACAGTATGAGGAAAGTTGAGATTGAAGAAATGGTGGTCGAACAGGCCCGCAGTCAGGGCGCCCAGTACCCCGGCCAGCGCACCCATCTGGATGGTGCGCAAAGACGGGTCGGCGATTTTGGGAAGCCGCGTTATGGCGTAGATGAACAGAGTGATCACTGTTACCAGGAAGACCGCAACTCCCACCAGTCCCATCTCTTCTGCCATGAGCAAGTAGATGCTGGATGCGGCAACGTAGAGATCGATGCTGGGCGCCTGGCCGAATCCCACGCCGAACCAAGGGTAAAGGGAGATAAGCCTCAGGGCGTCCTTGTATTCGCCCAATCGCATGGCCGCCGCCTGGTCCTCCACATTTATTCCCGATTCCAGACGTTCCACCAGAAAATCGCCCACCGGCAGGAAGTAAAGGGCCACGCCGAAGATCACGAGCAGGATGAGTAGCTTTCGGTAGCGCAGTCCGGACATGAAGAGGGCGGCGGCGGCCAGCCCCAGCCAGGAGCCACGGCTGTAGGTCAGGGCCATGGTGAGGCTCATGGCCGCTACCATCAGAGCCATCTGCCACCGTGGGAGGACAGGCTTCTCCCCGAAGAGCTGACCCAGGGCCACCGGGATGATCAGTACCAGCGTGCCGCCAAGGATATTGGGGTCGACACTGGTGCCGATGGCCCGCAATACCTCGGTGCTGGCGATATAGCGCAGGACCATCCCGGAGGGGTAGCCCAGGGGGACCAGATAGTTGAGGATGCGATTGGCCGTTCCTGGCTCGATTAGATATATGGCCAGGGCCACCAGCGACGCCGCAAAGCCGGCGACAAGCAGTACCCTCACCATGCTGGTGAGCTGTTTTGTCTGACGGAGACAGTTGGTAACCGAGAAGAAGAAAAGGATGCTGTTGATGGTCTTCAAGAAGAAGCGGAAGGCTTCCGCGGTGACAGAGAAGACCCCGATGGTAAAGGACATGACGGCCAGGCCGATGAAAACCAGGATCAGGGGGTCGATGGGCGTGCGCACCAGGCCGGAGGCTGGCTTGCCAAGGAATCGGAAGACCCAGGCCAGAAGCAGCCCGGTGAGAGCGGCGTCCAGGAGGGTCGGCTTGAGGGAACCGAGCAGCGGAACAGGCACCACGGCGAAGGGAAGCAGGGTAGCCACAACAATGAAGGACATGAGCCCCAACTGAGTGTTGACCAGGATCCCCAATGCAACCATCAGCGCCATTAAGGCCGCTACTCCGACGGCCGGGTGGACCAGGGCCGTGGCGATGCCGCCGCCCAGGGCAGCCACTACGCCTGCGGCCACCAGCAGCGCCGGCAGAAGCCTTCGGCTGTACTCCAGCCTGCTCCAGGCCAAATCTCTCAAGGCCCCCCTCGGAAAAGCATACGTCCAGATTGTACCTGAGGAGAGCCTGGTATTCAACCGGCCGGCAATACCCAATACCCAAACTTTGTTCCTCAAAATCAGCAATCGGCATATTTACGCGAAACTGGGTGACACTAGTGGTCTGTAACACAGGAAATGGCCCAACGTCATTGAAAGCGATAGCGAAGCAATCTCGGCGCGCCACTAGGAGATTGCTTCGGCCTGCGGGTTACCAGCGCCGGTGGTCGCTATACCCCGGCCTTTCAATGACGTCAGTCAAAACCTATGTTACAGAGCACTAGCCCGGGCACTACGGCGACTGCAAGACCAGAGCAAACGTCAACATTTCAATTATGTAAAAACTCAATATAGAGGGGTTGACTTTTTCATAACAATGGCGTAACATGTTGGTTACAACTTAGTAACGAACGGGTAAAGGCATAGTATACATAACGTTAAGGAGATAGTCCTTAACGTTCAGCTTTGGCGCAACAGTCGTTTGAAGTTCGAGGGAGGTTTCCAATGAGACATGGCGCTCTACGCGGGTCGAGATGGGTAACCACGATGCGCCTGGCAGCAGTCTTGCTCTTACTGATTCTGGCATATGTCCCGGCGGCGGCGCTGGCTGCGCCGTCCGAAGGTCCCATGGTAATCTCCGTCAAGGAGTTCTCCTACGGGCCCAAGGAGGCGACCATCCCTGCGGGCACCACGGTCACCTGGGTCAACCAGGGTAACGAGAGGCACACGATCAACTCGGTCGAACGGAACGGCTCGTCAGGCCACGGCAGCGGCAACGGTAAGATCGATTCGGATGACCTCAAGCCGGGTCAGAGTTACTCCCTGCGCTTCGATGCTCCCGGAACCTACAGCTACATTTGCAAGCGCCACAGGGAGCAGATGGCAGGCACCATTACCGTGGTTGCGCCCTCATCCTCGCCGACCCCGGTGGCAACACCAACGGCCACGCCTCCACCGGCAGGCCCGCCTGCTCCACCGGCGGCTACTCCACCAGCCCCCCCGACGGCTACTCCGCCCGCCCCGCCGCCTACCCCGGTTGGCGCCACCGTGACCATGGGCAACGACTTCTTCTCCCCCGCTTCTCTGGGCGTCCGGGCAGGCACCACCGTGACCTGGACCAACAAGGGCAGCACGCACACGGTGACCAGCAACACCGGCGTATGGGACTCCGGGACAATGAGGGCCGGCCAGAGCTTCTCCTTTACCTTCCAGAACCCTGGCACCTATGCGTATAACTGTATATTCCATGGCGGTATGGTCGGGACGATCGTGGTCACGGCAGTCAACGTGCCGCCCCCGCCCCCACCAGCCGCTACTCCTCCTGCGACTGCGCCGGGTGGCTCAGCTCCTAACCCGCCGGCTCCCGGTCCTGCCACGCCGCCGGCGGGGTCACCCGTCCCCACGGCTCCGCCGGCGGCTCCTGGCCCTGTCTCTCCGCCGCCATCTGCGTCTGCGCCAGCCCCACAACCGGGCGGAAGTTCGGTTTCCCTGGGCGATGACTTCTTCACGCCCGCTTCCCTAGCGGTGTCTCCGGGCACTGCGGTTATCTGGACCAACAATGGGAAGCATCCCCACACGGTGACCAGCGACAACGGGCTTTGGGATTCGGGAATACTGAAGGCGGGCCAGACCTTCTCCTTTACCTTCCAGAACCCGGGCAATTACTCTTACAACTGTGCCCTCCACGGAGGCATGGCCGGGACTATCGTCGTTACGGCGGCGGCGCCTGCCACGGGTCCCGCGCCGGGTCAGTCACCTGCGCCTCCTCCGGCCGCTACGCCTGCAGGCTCGAGCCCCAGCCCTTCGCCGGCAGCGCCACCGGTAGCGCCCCCAGCGGCCTCACCGGCCCCCACCCAGCCACCAGCGGCGCCGCCTGCCCCCGCGCCGCAGTCCGGCGGCGCCACGGTTTCTCTGGGCGATGACTTCTTCTCGCCCGCGTCTCTGACGGTATCACCGGGCGCCACCGTGACCTGGACCAACAACGGGAAGCATCCCCACACGGTGACCAGTGATACCGGCCTGTGGGACTCGGGAACACTGAAGTCGGGCCAGAGCTTTTCCTTCACGTTCCAGAGCCCCGGTACTTACACGTATAACTGCGTCTTCCACGGGGGAATGGTCGGTACAGTCGCGGTTTCCGGGGGTGGGTCGGCGCCCAACCCAACACCTGTGACTGCCACGCCGATCCCAACGCCTGCGGTGAGCCCAACCCCGACTCCGGCTGTCAGCCCTACGCCGGCGCCTCTGTCAGGCGGCAACGCCGTGTCTCTGGGTGATGATTCATTCTCGCCTGGCTCTCTGACTGTCTCACCCGGTACCACGGTTACCTGGAGCAACAATGGCCAGCATCCTCACACTGTGACCAGCGACACCGGGCTTTTTGATTCGGGCATGCTCCGGTCCGGGCAGAGCTTCTCCTTCACCTTCCAGAGCCGCGGAACGTATACCTACAACTGCGTGTTTCACAGTGGCATGGTCGGGACCTTGGTGGTCTCTGGCGCCGGCCCGCTGCAAACCCCGTCGCCCACGGCGACTGCAGAGCCGAGCCCGACGGCCACGCCGGTTGCCACTGCTACTCCCGTGTCGGAGGCCGATCCCGTTTCGACTGCAGCGGCCGAGGCCAGCGTAGTGTCTACTGGGGACAACTTCTTCTCCGTGGCCTCTCTGAGCGTGCCTGCCGGCGCCACCGTCAACTGGACCAATGGCGGCCACGTGGCCCACATAGTAGCCAGCGACACCGGCCTCTGGGACTCCGGGTTGCTGAAACCAGGCCAGAGCTTCTCCTTCACCTTCCATGATCCCGGCACCTACAGCTACACGTGTCCGCTTCATGAGGGTATGGTGGGGACTGTGGTGGTGGAGGGTGCGCCGGGACAGCCTCCGGCGGACGTGCCTCCCGAGGCTTCTCAGTCCAGGGGCGGTGCCCCTGCCCTGGACAGCACTGCGCCCGCTGCGCCGGCCATAGAGGCCGCGCCCGCTTCACCAGGGGGTTCGACCGCGGCGGCGGTCTCAGACTCCACCGTTTCGATGCTGGACAACAGCTTTTCGCCGGAGCCGGTTACCGTGCCTGCTGGGACAACCATCATCTGGACCAACAGCGGCCGAATGCCGCACACCAGCACCAGCAAGGATGGGCTTTGGGACTCCGGGCTGATGAAGGCCGGCCAGAGCTTCTCCTTCCTGTTCGATAAGACCGGGCGTTACGAATACGTCTGCATCTTCCACCCGGATATGGTCGGCACAGTTAACGTCCAGGGGGGCGGCGCCGCCGTTGCTCTGACTCTAGCTCTGCCGGGAGCAGGCTCGGCGGGGCCAGAGAGCTCTAGATCTGAGGCGGAGGTCCCGCAAGAAGCGGCGGCGCCAGTCCCGCCGCCAGCGGGGGCCGATGCCCCCCGGACTGCAGCGGAAGCAGTGGAGCTGTCTGCAACTGAGGGGACCCTGCAGCCAGTCGAGCCCGCAATCCTGGTCGGTGCCGGCCAAAGCGCGCCTGTCCCGGCTCCAGCCAGCGGTGGTTATAGCTTCAGCCTTACGGCCGGACCCAGCACAGCGCCCATGACCATCAACTTGGTGGTCCCAGGCCCCTCGTTCTTTGAGATTGTGGTGCTCATGGCGGCGGGCGGGGCCATAGTCACCTCTCTCTTCAACCTGTTCTTAATGGTGAGGCCCAGGCGCTAGAGCAACTTCCGCAGTTTGAGATCAGGACCAGGTTTTTTATATCGAGGAGGCTGCCTGTCTGGGCATCAAGCGGGTAGCCGCGGATCAGGCTGGCGCTTGGCCAATGGCTATTCGAAAAGAGCCAGAGTCGCAATGGGTTGAAGTAGACACAAGGCGTCTACGGGTAGAGGGGGTGCGGGACTTCGGTGGTTGCTGGCTGGATCTGCCAGGGGGGCTCTCCGAGCCCCCCTGTGACTGACCGAAGCCTAGCGCTTGGTGTACTGCGGCGCTTTGCGGGCGCGCTTGAGGCCGTACTTCTTGCGCTCCTTGACTCGGGCATCCCGGGTCATGAGGCCGAATTTCCGCATGCCGGACTTGAGGTTCTCGTCGAACTTGGTCAGGGCCCGGGCGACGCCCAGGGAGAGGGCCCCCGCCTGCCCGGTGATGCCCCCGCCTTCCACCAGGGCCTGGATGTTGAACTGGCCGCTGGTCTGGGTAACACGCAGCGCCTGCATGACCATGTTCTGATGGTCCAGCCGGGGGAAGACGGTCTCCAAGGGCTTTCCGTTTATCAGCACAGCGCCAGTGCCGGGGATCAACCTCACTCGGGCGATGGCTTCCTTGCGCCTGCCTGTGCCGTAGTAGTAAGCAACTTGATTCAAGGCTTATTCCTCCTGGGTCTTCTGCGGCTCCGGGGCCGGCTGCGGCTTCTTCTCACGAACTTCAACCTGGGCCCGGTGTGGGTGGGTGGCCCCCGCATAGACCTTCAGCTTTCGCAGCATGGCCGAGCCCAGCGGCCCATGAGGGAGCATCCCCTTCACCGCATGTTCTATCACCCGCTCCGGGTGGGTCTGTTGGAGCTTCAAGAAACTGGTAGTCTTGAGGCCGCCGGGGTACATGGAGTGGTGGTAGTAGGTCTTCTGGGCGGTCTTGTTCCCGGTCACCATCACCTTGGAGGCGTTGACGATTATGACGTAGTCACCCGTGTCCAGATGAGGGGTGAACATGACCTTGTGCTTCCCCCGCAGAAGGGTAGCCACCTGGACGGCCAGCCGGCCTAGCGGCTGCCCTGCGGCGTCGATCACGTGCCACCGCCGCTCTATCTCAGATAGTTTGGGACTGTAAGTTTTCATCATTTTCCCTGTTCCGTGCCAATTGGTTGTTGGGACCCGGGCGGGCGACCCACCGGGTCGCCCCTACCTGCCTGCTGTAAGTTCTCATTACGCCATTCCTGTCTCACAAGGGTGTAGAGTTTAGAGTTTAGGCCGCAACCCAACCCTATGCCCTACACCCTAAACCCTAATAGTTCACTTTGACCAGGCAAAGGCCGCAGGCCGGGGCCGTGGGGCCTGCCTGGGACCGAACTCCGCTCTCCAGGAGACGGCTTATCTCCTTCGTACCGGCCCTGCCACTACCTATCTCCAGCAGCGTCCCCACCATGGTGCGCACCTGCTGAGGCAGGAAGGCGTTGCCTACGAACCGGAACCCCACCAGAGCGCCGTCTCGCTCAACCGAGGCTTCCACGAGCCGGCGCTTTGCGCTACGGCCGGTTGTGCCCTTGACGCTGGCAAAGGCTCTGAAGTCATGGGTCCCCACCAGAGCCGCCGAAGCTTCCTTCATGGCGCAAATATCCAGAGCATAGGGGAAGTGATGGGCATAGCGCCGCCAGAAGGGAGAGGGCACCTCCCGGTTCCAGACGCGGTACCGGTATTCCCTGCTTGTGGCGCTCCGGCGGGCATGAAAGCCCTCATCTACCTCTCTAGCCTCCTTGACCACTATGTCTTCCGGCAAATAGAAATTAAGAGCCTGTATCCACGTACGGACGGCTAGCGAGGCCGTGGTCTGGAAGGTGACTACCTGCCAGAGGGCGTGAGCGCCCGCATCGGTACGGCTCGCACCGCTGGTGCGCACCTCCTGGCCGGTCAGCCTCTTGACCGCCTCTTCCAGCTCCCCTTGAATGGTGGACGCCCCAGCCTGCTTCTGGAACCCATGGTATCTGGTGCCCTCGTACTCCAGCACCAGCATTAGATTGGGCACCCACCTCTCCCATTACTCTACCAGTTCCAGCCGGGCCATGGGGGCGGCGTCCCCCAGCCGCGGCCCTTCCTTTATCACCCGGGTATACCCGCCCGGCCTCTCCTTATAACGGGGGGCCAGGACATGGAAGACCTTGTCCACCACGGTGGGGTTAGCCACCGTCAAGGCCTGGCGGCGAGCGTGCAGCGTGCCGTCCTTGCCGAGGGTGATCAGCTTCTCAGCCAGAGGGCGCACTCCCTTGGCCTTGGCTTCCGTCGTCTCTATCTTTTCGTAGCGGATCAGGTCCTGGACCAGATTCCGCAGCATGGACATCCGGTGCCCCGTGGGGCGGTCGAACTTCCGGCGTGCGACCCTATGTCTCATCATCAACCTCCTCGTCATCGGGAGGAGCCACAGCGAACCTTTCCCGGTCCTCTTCGTCCTCGTCCTCTTTATCCGGCTCGGCATGATAAGTCTCGGGAACAGGGAAGGCCAACTCTTCTTCTTCTTCCGGGGGCGCCTCTGGGAGCCCTTCCTCGGTAGGAGCGCGGAGAACAAAGCCCCGCTGGGCCAGCTTCTCCTTCAGCTCGTCCAGAGACTTCTGGCCGAAGTTGCGCACGGCCAGGAGCTCTTCATCGCTCATCTCCAGGATCTGGCCGATCTTGGTAATGCTGCTGCGCTTGAGGCAGTTGTAAGCCCGTACCGAAAGGTCCAGCTCCTCTATGGAACGCTCGTAGTCCCGAGCGCTAATAGGCACCGCGGAGAGACCGCGCTTGTCGGGCTTCACCGCCTGCCTCTCCAGGTCCAGGAAGAGCCTCATGTGGTCGCTCACGATGCGGGCGGCCTGGCTTACGGCCTGGCGCGGGGTCATAGTGCCATCGGTCGTCACTTCCAGCACCAGGCGCTCCAGGTCCGTCCGCTCCCGCACGCGGGTCGGCTCTACCACGTAGTTTACTTTGCGCATCGGTGTGTAGATGGCATCTACCGGCATGGTCCCGATGGGCAGCTCCCCCTTATGGCCGGCGGGAACGTAACCCTTGCCATGCTCCACCCCGAATTCCACGATCAGGCGCGCGTCCGAGGAGTCCATGTACACCAGGTGTAGTTCCGGGTTCACTACCTCCACATCCGGGGGCGTGATGATGTCCCCGGCGCATACCTCGCCCTCTCCAGATACCTCCAGCCGCATCTTCACCGGCCGGTCTGAGAAAGACCGCAGGCGTATTTGCTTGACGTTAAGGAGGAACTCAGTCACATCCTCCTTGACGTGGGGCATGGAAGTAAACTCGTGGTACACGCTTTCGACCTTGACGGTCGTCACCGCAGTGCCCTGCAGGCTCCCCAGGAGCACCCTACGCATAGCGCTTCCCATGGTGGTCCCGAAGCCCTGCTCCAGCGGCTCCACAATGAAGCGGCCGTAATCTTCACTTGTCTCTACTACTTCTATGGTGGTCTCTATCTCCGACAAGGAGTCTCCTCCCACCAGTACTTTACCGGATTTATCTTCATGCTATCTAGAGTAGTGCTCGACGATAGCACTCTCGCTTATCTTGGCATCCACATCGGCCCGTCCCGGCACGGCCAGCACCCGGCCCTTCAAAGCATCGGGGTCCAGGGAGAGCCATCCGGGAACGGTCTTACCCTTCAAGTCCTTGGCGGTCTCTTTGAAGAAATCAGAGCGTCTGCTGTTCTCAGAGACGGCTATCTCGTCGCCGACCTGCACCAGGGCGGAAGGGGTACGGGCAACACGCCCGCCTATCAGGAAGTGCCCGTGCAGCACCAACTGGCGGGCCTGTCGCCGAGACTGTCCAAGGCCCAGGCGGTAGATCACGTTGTCCAGGCGACGCTCCAGGATCTGAAGCAGGTTCTCGCCGGTCAGGCCGGGCATCCTGTTGGCCTGCTCCAGGTGGTGCCGGAACTGCGTCTCCAAAACGCCGTAGATGACGCGGGCCTTCTGCTTCTCCATCAACTGCAGGCCCCACTCGGAGAGCTTCCGGCGCCTGGCGGTGCGGGCCTGGCCGGGGGGATACATCCTCCGGTCGCAGGCGCACTTGCCCAGGAGGCAGCGCTCTCCCTTCAGGAACAGCTTCTCGCCGAAGCGGCGACATTTTCTGCAAATTGGTCCAGTGTAACGTGCCAAACTAGTCCTCCTAAACTCCTATTGCACGATCAGGAGACCTGCTCCGCAATAGCGCCACAGCCCCGCCCCGCCCCTCAAAGGGGAGAATTGGGGGTACACCCCCAAGCCCCCTGCTTGGCAGCCCCCTTGTTCCTTGTTCCGTGTTCCTCACCTAGACCCGGCGCCGCTTGGGAGGCCGGCAACCATTGTGGGGGATAGGTGTTACGTCCATGATAGAGTTGATATTCAGCCCCGCGGCCTGGAGGGAGCGAATGGCCGCCTCTCGACCGGCTCCCGGCCCCTTTATGAAGACGTCTACCTGCTGCATGCCGTGCTCCATGGCCTTGCGGGCGGCCCCATCTGCCGCCATCTGGGCGGCGTAGGGGGTGCTCTTGCGGGAGCCCTTGAAGCCCCCCGCTCCAGCCGTCCCCCAGCAGATGACGTTGCCCTGCAGGTCGGTGATAGTCACCAGGGTGTTGTTGAAGGTAGCCTGGATATAGGCCTTGCCGCGGGGTACTAGCCTACGTTCCTTTCGGCGGACCCTGGTCCCCTTCTTTTTTTGTGCCATACTGCCCCTCCCTAAGTCGGGTGCTATAGCGCACAATTAATTGTGCGGTATAGCACCTACGTAGCTTCTCGCTCTATACGAATCTGCCTCTACTTACTTCTTGCCACCGGCCCGCCGCTTGCCAGCAACGGTCTTTCGAGCTCCGCGCTTGGTGCGGGCATTGGTGCGCGTCCGCTGCCCACGCACCGGCAAGCCCCGCCGGTGACGCAGGCCGCGGTAGCTGCCGATCTCGATAAGCCTCTTTATGTTGAGGTCAACCTCTCGGTGCAGGTCCCCTTCTACTTTATATTCCTTGTCGATGATCTCCCGCAAGCGCCCCACCTGCTCCTCGGTCAGGTCCTTGACCCGGACCTGAGAGTTGATATTAGCCTGTCCCACGATTTTCCGGGCCAGAGTAGGGCCAATGCCATATATGTAGCACAAGGATGTCTCTATCCGCTTGTCTCGAGGGATGTCTACCCCAGCAATCCTGGCCATGTCTATTCCTCCCCGGTTATCCCTGCTTCTGCTTGTGCTTTGGGTTGGGGCAGATCACCATGACTGCCCCTTTGCGCCGGATGACCTTGCATTTGTCGCACCGAGCCTTTACAGAGGCCCTGATCTTCACTCTAGTTCTCCTAGTTTCTCATTCTGTATGTAATACGTCCCCTGGTCAGGTCGTAAGGCGACAACTCCACCAAAACCCGGTCCCCTGGGAGGATCCGGATGAAGTTCAGCCGGATCTTGCCCGATACGTGGGCCAGGACCCTGTGCCCGTTGGCCAGTTCCACTCGGAACATGGCATTGGGCAGAGCCTCTTTTACGGTGCCTTCAACCTCGATGGACTCTTTCTTCGGCATATCGTTAAACTATTTCTATCCCATCCAGGCTCGTCAGGACTTCGGGGCCCTGAGCCCGGATTGCAATGCTGTGTTCGAAATGGGCTGATAGGCTGCCGTCCAACGTGCAAACCGTCCAACCATCGTCCAGGGTACGGGTGCGCCAGCCACCTGCGTTGACCATGGGCTCGATGGCCAGGACCATGCCCTCTTGCAGGAGCGCCCCGCGTCCAGCCAGTCCGAAATTGGGTACCTGGGGCTCCTCGTGCATCTCCCGGCCTATGCCGTGGCCGGCATACTCCCGGACAACTGAGTAGCCCTTGGACTCCACGAACGACTGAACAGCCCAGGAAATGTCCCCGACCCGGGCCCCTACCACGGCGGCGCTTATGCCCACCTCAAGAGCCTTGCGTGTAACTTCAATCAGGTCCTGGGCCTGCCGGCTGATGGCTCCAACCCCCACGGTCACTGCGGCGTCTGACTGGTAGCCCTGGTAGATGGCCCCCAGGTCCAGGGAAACTACATCTCCCTCTTGAATGACCCTCTTACCCGGTATGCCGTGAACGACTTCGTCATTGATGGAAACGCACAGGGAAGCTGGGAAACTCCGGTAACCCTTGAAGGAGGGGACCACGCCTCTACGGCGAAACTCTCTAGTCACGACCAGTTCAAGGTCCCCCGTGATCAGGCCTGGTCGCACTTTTCCGGCGAGGACGGCCAAAGTTGCAGCCAGTCTCCGACCGGCCTCTTTCATTATAGCAATCTCCCCGGCAGACTTCACTATTATCCCGGACCGAGAGGCTCCTTTGATCTCCCCGTGGCCGCCATCGGCCAGGGGAGCCCTCTGAGCCTTTCCCATGTTATTCATCCAACCCCGGGCGGCCGTTCGGGGAGGCCCCTGGCTTTCTTACCGCAGAGATCACGGAGATCGCAGAGACACAATCTAAGTTCTCTGTGCGCTCGGTGTGCTCTGTGGTGAAATCAGAATGGCGTATCATTTTCCTACTCCCGCGAGGAGGTCGCGGCCTACGTCCTGTACTTCTTGTCCGCCGTTGATCCTGGTCAGAAGGTTCTTCTCGCGGTATAAACGGATCAGGGGCGCAGTCTGGGCGAAGTAGACCTCGAGCCTCTTGCGGGCCGTCTCCATCGAGTCATCCTGCCTCTGGTAGAGCTCTCCGCCGCATTTGTCGCACCGTCCCTCTACTTTGGGAGGGAAGTTGACGATGTGGTAAGGCTGCTGGCACTGCCTGCAGATCCAGCGTCCTCCCAAACGCTTGAGCAATTCATCCTCTGATACCTCTATATAGAGTACCCGGTTTATCCCTTCGCCGCGCTGCTGTTGCAGAGCTTCTTCCAGCGCCCGGGCTTGCTCCAGGGTGCGGGGGAACCCGTCCAGAATAGCTCCGGCCGCGCAGTCCGGTTCCTTCAGCCGCTCCAGGACCATGGCCACCGTGACCTCGTCCGGTACCAGCTCGCCTTTCTGCATATAAGACTGGGCCAGTTTTCCCAGCTCGGTCCCTTTCTGCGCTGCCTCGCGGAAGAGGTCTCCCGAGGCCACATGGGCTAGGCTCAGGCTCCCCTTGAGGGCATCGGCCTGAGTACCCTTGCCAGAACCCGGGGCCCCCAGAAGGATAATGTAGCGGCTCACTTAATGAAACCTTCATAGCGGCGCATGAGTAACTGCGCCTCTAACTGCTTAATGGTGTCCAGGACCACACCTACGACGATCAGCAATCCGGTGCTGCTTACCTGGAGGGCCTGAATATTGGTGGTGCTCTGGATCAGGAAAGGGGCAACGGCCACCAGGCCCAGGAAGACGGCCCCGGCCACTGTAATGCGCAGAAGGACCTTGTTCAGGTATTCTGCAGTGGGGCGCCCCGGCCGGATGCCGGGCACAAATCCGCCGTATTTCTGGAGGTTTTCCGCCAGGTTCTGCTGCTGGAAGATAATCATAGCGTAAAAGAAGGTAAAGGCTACTACCAGGATGAAGTACAGGCTCCAATAGAAGGGAGCGTTGGGATTAAAGAGCCCCTCTACAAACGAGGCAGTCCCCGCTACCCAGGATGTGGAGGACCCTCTGAAGTAGGAGGCGATGGTGCCAGGGAAGAGCATGATGGATATGGCGAAGATCAGGGGAATCATGCCGGCGCTGTTGACCCGCATGGGAATATGAGTGCTCTGTCCCCCGTACATCCGCGTGCCCCGGATCCGCTTGGCGTACTGGACTGGTATACGGCGGTGGGCCTCCTGGAATACGACGATGGCGAATATGATGGCTACCCCCAGGGCGGCGAAGGAGACCAGCGCCATGAAGTCCACGCCCCCAGTAGCTCCGATGCCGAATAGCTGGGGAACCCCCGCTACTATGCCCCCGAAGATGATCAGTGAAACACCGTTTCCAATGCCGTGCTCGGTGATGAGCTCTCCCAGCCAGACCAGGAAGAGCGTTCCGGCGGTCATGCTGACGACCATAGTCAGCGTAGGCAGCAGGTCCGCTCCCGAGAGGCCAAAGCTGGGCAGCACCTGGGCGTTCCTCAGGAGGGCGAGTTGGCCGTAGGCTTGCAGGGCGGCCATGGGCATTGTCAACCAGTGGGTATACTTGTTAAGCTTATTGCGCCCCGCCTCGCCCTCCTTGGAAATATTCTCCAGGGCAGGGATTATCGGGATCAAGAGCTGCATGACGATAGACGCCGTAATGTACGGGTATACCCCCATGGCTGCGACGCTGAAGTTCCGCATAGCGTTGCCGCTGAAGAGGTTCAGCATGCCCAGGAGTTGGTTACCCTCGAAGAACCGCTGAAGGGCCTGGTAAGACTCAGCGGACAGAGGCAGCGGGACGTGGGCCATAAACCGGAAGATGACCAGCATAGCGAAAGTGAAAAGCAGCTTTCGCCGCAGGTCAGGCAGCCGGAAGGCGTTAAGGATTACGTCCAGCATTACCTATCTCTACTACTTTTCCCCCTGCCGCCTCTATCTTCTCTTTAGCCCGGGCGGAGAACTTGTGTGCCTGTACCGTTAGGGCCTTGGAGAGATCACCGTCTGCTAATATCTTGATGGGCCGGTCAGTTGACCTGGCCAGGTGAGCCTGGACCATTACCTCGGGCGTGACCTCGGCGTCGGCCTCCAGCCGGTCAAGCTCTCCAACTTTGACCAGACTGTATTCAACTTTGAAGATATTGACAAAGCCTCTTGTGAATGGAAGCCTCTTTACCAGGGGCAACTGCCCGCCCTCAAACGCGGGGGGGATCTGGCCGCCGGCCCGAGCCTTTTGACCCTTCATGCCCCGGCCGGAGGTCTTCCCGTGGCCGCTGGCCTCTCCCCGGCCGACCCGCTTCCGGCTGTGCCGGGAGCCCGCAGGAGGCTTAATCTGATGCTGCATCATGGCTTTCTACCTTGACTAGGTGGCTAACCTTAGCCACCATGCCTCTTATCGACGGACTGTCTTCTTTTACTACCGTATGATTCAAGCGGTGTAGTCCCAGGGCCCGGATTACACCCCGTTGCCTCTGCGCGTAACCGATGGCGCTCTTGACCCAGGTTATCTGGAGCTTACCCACCGGCGAACTCCACTCTAGCCTTGCGCCGGGCCACTTCGGTCTCTACGTCACGCAGTTGGCCGAGGGCGGTCACGGCGGCCTGGGCCACGTTGACCACGTTATCGCTTCCCAGCGACTTTGTGACTATATCTTTAATGCCAGCGGACTCCACGACCATGCGCACGCCGCCCCCGGCGATGACACCCGTGCCCGGAGGAGCGGGCTTCATCAGGACCACAGCGGCCCCAAACTTGGCCAGGATCTGATGGGGAATGGTCGTCCCCTTTAGCGGAACGCTCATAATGCTCTTCTTGGCGCGCTCCACGCCTTTGCGGATGGCCTCAGGAACATCTCGGGCTTTGCCGATGCCCAGACCGACATGGCCCTCTTTGTCTCCAACCACTACTAATGCACTGAACCTGAAGCGCCGGCCACCCTTGACCACTTTGGCCACACGGTTGATGAAGACGACCTTCTCTTCAAGGCTCAGTTCCTTGGCATCAATCTTGGATCTCTCCACTCCTACCTCCATTGGTACTGCTTTATAGTGCCTTATGGTGCTTTGTCGTGCTGATTACCAAGAATCAGCCATACCAAGCACGATCAATCACAACAGGCACCATCAAGCAGAATCAGGCACTTAATGGACCAGCACCACTCCTACCGCCCGGCCGTGGGGGATGTCCTCGGGCTTGGTCCGGTAGCCGCAGGGATAGATATCCCAGCCGGCCCGGACGGCCATCCCATAAGCATCCATGCCGAAACCTTCCATGGAGCCCCGGGCACGCATCCGCGCCCGGCACCCTTTGCCGGGGGTTAGGGCTGAGCACTCCACGCCAGGGCAAAACACCGGTTTGCACGGCCCCGAACTGAAGGCCAGGGCGAAATAATAGCCCTGGTAGAACGCCTGAGATCCTCTATCTTTCGAATCACCGGGGCCTCCTAAAAGACCAGTCCTCCCTTGCGGGCCCCTTCTGCCAGAGCCCTGACTCGTCCGTGGTAGAGGTATCCCGCCCGGTCAAAGACCACCTGGCTAATTCCCTTATCCATCGCCCGCTTGGCCAGGAGACCTCCCACCATCTCCGCCTCGGCCTTCTTGTCCAGGCTGTCCATCTGGCCCCGCACCCCCGGTTCCACGGTGGATGCGGCTGCCAGGGTGTGCCCCAGGGTGTCGTCTACTACCTGCGCATAGATATGGTTCAGGCTACGAAAGATGACGAGCCTTGGCCTCTCCGGCAGTCCTTGAATTTTGCCCCGGATGCGCTTGTGGCGCCTCTCTCGCGCCTTTCTTGTGTCCTTTGGCTTTATCATTGGCAGTCTACTTCTTCTTGCCGCCGACCTTGCCAGCTTTGCCGGCCTTGCGGCGCACTACCTCACCCGCGTAGCGGATACCCTTACCCTTGTAGGGATCAACGCGGCGTACGTCCCTTACTTTGGCGGCTACTTGCCCTACCAGTTCCTTGTCTATACCGGTCACTATAACGCGGTTATTGCCTTCCACCTGGAAAGAGATACCGGACGGTGGCGTAATCTCCACAGGGTGGGAATAACCAACCTGCAAGGTCAGGTTCTCCCCGCTCTTCAGTGCTCTGTATCCAACGCCGCTCAGATCCAGCACCTTCTGGAACCCCGTGTTAACGCCCTGCACCATATTGGCGAGCAGGCTACGGACGGTGCCATGAAGAGAGCGGTAGACGCGGTCATCATTGGGCCGTTCCACCTGAAGGACGCCATCGACCCGCCGGATCGAAAGCTCCTTTTGGAACTGGCGGGAAAGCTCCCCCTTCGGCCCTTTGACTGTAATCAGGCCGTCTTCAATCTTAACCTCCACGCCTGGAGGCACTGCTATAGGCGATTTACCAACCCTGGACATCTTTGCCCTCAGCTACCTTCATTCATCAAGGATATCCGGGCTTTCCAGCCCCCGGCCCAAGCTATTACCAGACATAGCAAAGGATCTCGCCACCCACCTGCCGGCGCCAGGCCTGCTGGCCCGTCATTACGCCCATGGGAGTGGTAAGGATTGCAATGCCCAGGCCCCCGTAAACTCGGGGAATCTCCGCCTTTTGAACATAGACCCTCAGCCCAGGCTTGCTGACCCGCTTCAAGCCATGCAAGAGGGGCTCCTTCCTGCCGGCGTAACGCAGTTGGACCCTCAAATGGCGCTGCGGCGCATCCTTCAAGACCTCATAATCCTTGATGAAGCCTTCGTCCTTAAGTATCTTGGCGATAGCGATCTTTAGCCTGGATGCTGGCACCAGGACGGAGTCATGGCGCGCCTCCACAGCATTGCGTATTCGAGTTAGCATATCTGCTACAGGATCCGACATCCAGCACCTCCCAGCAGAATCCCTACCAACTGGCTTTTACTACCCCCGGCAGTTCCCCTGCCAGGGCCTTCTGCCGAAAACAGATACGGCAGAGCTCGAACTTACGGATGAAAGCCCGAGGGCGGCCGCAGATTCTACACCGGTTGCGCTGCTGTACCTTGAATTTCGGCTCCCTAAGGGATTTCTGGATCTTAGAGACTTTGGCCAAAAAAGACCTCCATTAAGGTGAGTGTCGTGAGAAGGGCATTCCCAACAGCTCCAGGAGCTTTGCGGCTTCCTGGTCGCTCTTGGCTGTGGTGACAATACATACTTCCATCCCACGCACTTTGTCGACCTTATCGTAATCTATTTCCGGGAAGACCAACTGCTCCCGTAATCCCACGGTATAGTTGCCCCGGCCGTCGAAAGCCTGGCGGGAAATCCCCCGAAAATCCCTGATACGAGGCAACGCCACATTGATGAGCTTGTCCAAGAAGTAGTACATGTGCTCACCTCGAAGGGTCACGGAGATGCCTATAGGCATCCCCGCCCGCAGCCGGAATGCGGCGATGGACTTCTTGGCCCGGTGTACGACCGGGTGCTGGCCGGTAACGGCCTCGAAGTCCTTGGTGGTGCTGTCCAGGGCCTTCGGGTTCTTGATGGCCTCCCCGACTCCTGCGTTCACCACTACCTTGTGGAGACGGGGCACCTGCATCACGTTGTGGTATTTGAATTCCTCCATCAGGGCAGGTACCACCAGTTTTTGGTAATGCTCCTTAAGCCTAGACATTAATCTATGGTCTCCCCACACCGCCGACAGACCCGTACTTTGCTTCCTTCTTCCAGGAGCCTGTGCCCAACCCGACAGGGCTGGCTGCACTTGGGGCAAACCAGCATCAGATTAGAGGCGTTAATAGGCGCCTCCCTCTCGACTATTCCGGTCTGGCGTACCGTGGGCCGGGGGCGCATATGGCGCTTTATCATGTTAACGCCTTCTACCAGGGCCTTGTCCGTCTCCCGGAAGACGCGATGCACCTTCCCGCGCTTACCACGATCCTTGCCGGCCACTACCAGCACCGTGTCGTTCTTGCGAATCTTCATCGTCTAGAGCACCTCCGGGGCCAGAGAGATGATCTTCATGAAGTTCTTCTCTCGCAGCTCCCTGGCCACGGGCCCAAAGACCCGGCTCCCTTTAGGATTGTTTTTATCCCCCAGGATAACGGCGGCATTGTCATCAAACTTGACGTATGAGCCATCGGGGCGGCCGTATTCCTTCGCCGTTCTTACCACAACCGCCTTGACGATCTCTCCCTTCTTAACCATCCCCCCAGGGGTGGCCTGCTTGACTGTTGCGACGATAACGTCCCCAACGCGGGCGTACCTGCGCGCAGATCCCCCCAGCACCCGGATGCACATCATCTGCCGGGCTCCCGTGTTATCCGCTGCCTTTAGCCTCGTGTAGGCCTGAATCATGACCCGCCTTCTTTCTCCTCGAGCAGGGCCCGGTCAAGCTCTACAGGGGCAACCTCTGCTACTTCGTGATGGGCTACTATCCTGGCAACTTTCCATCGCTTGCTGTGAGAGAGCGGCCGGTTCTCCATGATCTCGACCAGGTCCCCCAGCCGGCATTCGTTCTTCTCATCATGGGCCATGAAGCGGGCCACATTACGTATCACCCGCTTATAGAGGGGATGGCGGCGCCGACTCTCGACTTCCACGATGACCGTCTTGTCGGTCTTGTCCCTCACTACCCGACCTATTATCGTTCTACGTCTAGCCAGCATGGCTTTCCTCGGAGGACAGTTTTCGCTGCCGTTGGGCAGTCAGCAACTTGGCGACATTTCTTCTCGTCTTGCGGATCTCCCGGAAGTTGTCTAGCTGCCGGGTGGCCAGGCGGAATCGGAGCCGGAAAAGCTCCTCCCGGCTCTCTTCCAGACGCTTGGCCAGCTCGGTGTCGGTCATAGGCAGGATTTCCTTGTACTTCATCAGGCTTCACCCCCTGCCCCTGCCTCAGCCCCGGCAGCCTCGGCGCCCTGGGCCATGGCCAACTCCTCTCGGACCATGAACCGGGTATGGATGGGCAACTTATGGCCGGCCAGGCGCAGAGCCTCTTTAGCTAGCTCTTCTTTTACCCCGCTGACCTCAAAAAGGACGCGTCCGGGTTTGACCACAGCCACCCAGTGGTCCACGGCGCCCTTTCCCCCACCCATACGAGTCTCCGCAGGCTTGGCCGTGACAGGCTTATTCGGAAAGATGCGAATCCATACCTTGCCGCCCCGGCGCAGATGGTGCGTGATGGCCCGTCTCGCAGCCTCGATCTGGCGGCTGGTTATCCAGGCAGTTTGTTCGGCTTGAAGGCCGAAATCGCCGAAGGTTACCTGGGAGCCGGCAATGGCGACTCCTTTGCGCCGGCCTCGATGCACCTTCCGGAACTTGACTCTCTTGGGTTGCAGCATGCTAGGTAGCCACCTCCTCTGGTTCCGGTGGCCGGATGCGCTTCTGCTCCGGCAGCACGTCGCCTTTGTATATCCATACCTTGACGCCGACGAGACCGAAAGTCGTCAAGGCTTCAGAAAAGCCATAGTCGATGTCGGCCCTCAAGGTATGCAACGGCACACGCCCTGCCCTCTCCCTTTCGGTCCGGGACATCTCTGCACCTCCCAGGCGGCCGGAGACCATGACCTTAATGCCCTTGGCGCCCCGCTGCATGGTGCGGGTAACTGCCTGCTTGATAGCCCGCTTGTAAGCGACCCGCCTCTCGATCTGCTCGCCTATGCTCCGAGCTACCAGGGGCGCCTCCAGTTCCGGCTGTCGGATCTCCTGGATATTCAGGCGCACCTTCTTACTGGTTAGCTTCTCTAGCTGGCCTCTTAGCTCGTCTACCCTCTGGCCTCCCTTGCCGATGACGATTCCAGGCTTGGCCGTATATATCGTGACCGTGAGCTGGTTGCTGGAGCGGTCGATCTCTGTCCGAGCTATGCCGGCATCAGCCAGGCGACCCTTAATCAGCTTCCTCAGACGCAGGTCTTCCTGGACAAGCTCAGCATACTTACCTTCGGCATACCACCTGCTTATCCACTCCTTGGTTACGCCCAGGCGGAACCCAATAGGATGCACCTTCTGGCCCATCAGGCCTCCTTCTCCGCCACTTTAACAGTGATATGGCTGGTAGGTTTCAAGATACGTCCCACCCGCCCGCGGGCCTTGGCCCGGAAGCGCTTGAGACGGCGCCCCTCGTCGGCAAAAGCGCCGGTAATGTACAGGTCTGCCGGCGACATCTGGTAGTTATTCTCGGCATTGGCGGCCGCCGATTTCACAACCTTGGATACGATCCTGGCTGTCGGCGAGGGCAGAAAACGCAGAATGGGTATGGCATCCTCCACACGCTTCCCACGGATCAGGTCCAGAATAAGCCGGACCTTCCGGGGAGATACCCTTATGGATTTGGCTACGGCTCTTACCTCCATTCAGGTTCCTCTATTTCCTAGGGGCTGCGGCCCGTTCCGACTTGGATGAATGGCCCCTGAAGGTCCGGGTAGGGGCAAACTCACCCAGCCGGTGGCCTACCATGTTCTCGGTAACGAACACCGGCACGTGGCGCCGCCCATCATGGACTCCGAGCGTATGGCCGAGCATCTGCGGCATGATGACCGAGGCCCGCGCCCAGGTCTTTATTACCGTCTTCTTGCCTTCCAGGTTCAGGTTCTCTATCTTCTTCAGGAGCTTGGCACTTACATAGGGCCCCTTTTTAATAGATCTAGTCATAGGCCCCCCTCAATTTGCCTTTCTACTCATGATAGTCTCCCAATACGGCACAATTAATTGCGCGGCATGGCGTGCTTACTTTGCCTTTCTACTCTTGACGATGAACTTGGTTGTGCTCTTATTGCGGCGGGTGCGGTAACCCATGGCTGGCTTGCCCCAAGGAGTCTTGGGACCAGGCATTCCCACGGGGGAGCGCCCTTCGCCACCGCCGTGAGGGTGGTCCCTGGGGTTCATGGCTGATCCCCGGACCGTGGGGCGCCAGCCTCGCCAACGATTCGCGCCCGCCTTGCCGAGCTTCAGGTTCTCATGCTCAGGGTTGCCTACCTGTCCGATGGTGGCGCGACACTCAGAGAGGATACGCCGCACCTCTCCGGATGGCAAGCGTACCTGTACGTAATTTTCTTCCTTGGCCATGAGCTGGGCGGCCCCACCAGCGCTCCGGACTATTTGTCCGCCCTTGCCGGGCTTCAGCTCTATATTGTGAATCAAGGTGCCTGTGGGAATGGAGCGCAGTTGCAGTGAATTCCCGGGCCTTATATCCACCTCGGGCCCTGCCTTGACTGCGTCTCCAACCTTCAGCCCCACGGGAGCCAGGATGTACCGCTTCTCTCCATCGGCGTATTGGAGCAAGGCGATCCGGGCCGAGCGATTGGGGTCATATTCGATGGAGTCCACTCTGGCGGGGACTCCAAGCTTGTCCCTCTTGAAATCAATGACCCGGTAGATACGCTTGGAACCGCCTCCCTGATGTCGCACTGTAAGGCGCCCCTGAGCGTTGCGGCCCGACCTCTTGGACAGGGACCTGCTAAGGGCCTTGACGGGCTCATCCCTGGTGATATCCTCATAGGCATCGCCAAGCATACCCCTTCGGGAGGGTGAAGTTGGTTTATAGTCCTTCAGCGCCATCAGACTCCCTCGAAGAGCTCAATCTTCTGTCCCTCCCGGAGGGTAACCACAGCCTTTTTCCAGGGAGAGGTGATCCCCCGGCTGCGCCCCACGCGGCGCATCTTGCCGGGCATGTTGGCGATATTGACATCCACCACGTTCACCCTGAAGGCCCTCTCCACCGCCTCGCGGACCTGGGGCTTGTTGGCCTTCCGGTCCACCTCGAAGGTGTACTTACCATGTTCTCCCAGAAGGGTATTCTTCTCTGTTATTACTGGACGAATAAGAACGTTAAACACATGCATGGGTCAGCTCCCCCGGGGCGCAAAGGTCTCTTCGACCAGGTGCGCGGCGCTCACCGGCATAACGATATAATGATGGGAGAGGATCTCCCCCACCGAGAGGCAGCGAGCCAACTGAGTGGTAACCTTCGGAATGTTTCGGGCGGCCCGGATCACCTGCGAGTCCACTTCGGGCAGCACCAAAAGCGCCGATGTCTGGATGTCCAGCCTTTTCAGGAGGTCAGCCATCTCTTTGGTACGGGCTTCTCCTATACGCAGGTCCTCCAGCAGAATGAGCCGGTTCTCGGCCGCCACGTTGGAAATAGCGGACCGGAAGGCCAGACGCCGCATCTTCTTGGGCATGTCCTGGGAGTAATCCCTGGGATGTGGCCCGAAGACCACGCCTCCGCCCTTCCAATGGGGGGCCCGGATGCTTCCCTGTCGAGCCCTACCGGTGCCCTTCTGTTTCCAGGGCTTTCGCCCACCTCCGGCAACCTCGCCTCTGGTTTTGGTATCAGCAGTGCCCTGCCGGGCATTCGCCAACTGCCTTACAAGAGCCTGGTGGATAACCGCCTGATGGAAAGGCACGGCAAAAACATCATCGCGCAACTCCACCTGCCCGACGGTCTGGCCCTCCAGGTTCTTCACTGCGAGCTGCATAGTCCTATCCTACCCGTTCTCTTGCCTTCACCTGGACCTTCTTGATCATCACCAGAGCGCCGCGGGCTCCCGGAACGGCCCCATTTAGCAGCAGGAGGTTCCGGTCAGGATCAACCCGGGCGACCTCAATGTTGCGTACCGAGACCCTGTGGTTGCCCATGCGGCCGGCCATGCGAAGGCCCTTGAATACCCGCCCTGGAGTGGTGGTGGCGCCGACAGCCCCAGGGGCCCGGTGCCGGTCCGACTGGCCGTGGGTCTTGGGCCCCCCGGCGAAGTGGTGACGCTTTACCGTTCCAGCAAAGCCTTTGCCCTTGGAGACAGCGGCCACGTCAACCAGGTCTCCTGCCTTGAAAAGGCTAACATCGAATTGCTGTCCCACCTTAACCTCAGAGCCTTTGGATGCGGAAAACTCCCTCAGGTGCTGCAATGGCGCCAGCTTCTTCAGGTGCCCCTTCTCTGGGGCGTTCAGCCGCCGGGCTTCTCCGAAGCCCAGTTGCACGGCCGTGTAACCGTCCTTCTCCTCGGTCTTCACCTGGGTCACGGTATTAGGCGCCGCCTCGATGACCGTCACACCCAGAGCGATCCCGTTCTCCTGGAAAAGGTGGGTCATACCCACTTTGCGTCCGATAAGTCCGTCTACCATCTTACGTCTTAATCTCTATCTCATGGGGGGACACCCCCCCAACCCCCCGGCCTTCCGGTTCTTTCGGCATCTTACGTCTTAATCTCTATCTGTTTGGGGGGACACCCCCCTAACCCCCGGCCTTCCGGTTCTTTCGACATCTTACGTCTTAATCTCTATCTGTTTGGGGGGACACCCCCCTAACCCCCGGCCTTCCGGTTCTTTTGGCATCTTACGTCTTGATCTCTATATCTACACCAGCCGGCAGATTCAGCCGCATAAGGGCGTCCACCGTCTTGGGATTTGGATCCAGGATCTCTATCAGCCGTTTATGGGTCCTGATCTCAAAATGCTCCTGAGAGTCCTTGTCGATAAAGGGGGAGCGGATTACGCAGAACCGCTCAATGCGGGTGGGTAGGGGCACTGGCCCAGCTACGGCCGCACCTGTTCGCTCTGAGGCCTCTACAATCTGCTGGGCTGAGTGGTCCAGTACCCGGTGGTCAAAGCCTTTGAGTTTGATGCGTATCTTCTGCCTGGCCATCGCCCCTATCTCCTAGCTTTCAGAAGAATCTCCTCCCCTTTTTGGGAGGGTACTTCCTGGTAATGGTCGAATTCCATAGTGAAGGTAGCGCGGCCCTGGCTCAGGGATCGCAAGTCCGTGGCATACCCAAACATCTCGGCCAGGGGGACATAGCAGCGCACCAAATGCTCGCTACCTCGTACTGCCATATCTTCAATCTGCCCCCGGCGGGCGTTAATGTCCCCAATAACCTCTCCCAGGAAGTCGTCAGGGGTAACCACTTCCACTTTCATAATAGGTTCCAAGAGTACCGGCTTGGCCTTCTTAACCCCTTCTCGCAGGGCTAAGGAACCGGCGATCTTGAAGGCCATTTCCGAGGAGTCCACTTCGTGGAAGCTGCCGTCCACCAGGGCGGCCTTGAGGTCAATCACGGGATAGCCTGCCAGAGGGCCGCTATCCAGAGCCTCCTTCACGCCGGCCTTTACCGCTGGGATATATTCCTTCGGGATAACGCCGCCGACGATCTTGTCGACGAACTCGAAGCCGCCGGTCCGGGGAAGTGGCGACAGCTCGAGCCAGACGTGTCCGTACTGCCCACGCCCGCCCGACTGACGTATGAACCGTCCTTCCACCCTCGTTGGCACGGTAATGGTCTCTTTGTAGGCTACCTGCGGCCGTCCCACGTTCGCCTCAACGCGATATTCCCGCAGAAGCCGGTCCACGATAATCTCCAGGTGCAGCTCGCCCATACCAGAAATAATGGTCTGGTTCGAGTCCGTGTCCTGGCGGACCTGGAAAGTGGGGTCCTCCTCGGCCAGCCGGCCAAGGGCTATGTCCATCCTGTCCCGGTCTGCCTTGGTCTTGGGCTCGATCGCGATAGAGATTACTGGCTCGGGGAAGTTGATGTTCTCGAGGAGAATCGCGTGGCTGGGGTCAGATAGCGTATCGCCCGTGGAGGTCTTCTTCAACCCCACGGCGGCGGCGATATCCCCGGCCGCGACCTCGGTTACCTCTTCCCGGTGGTTGGCGTGCATCTTGAGAAGTCGGCCTATCCGTTCTCTGTTGCCCTGGGTCACGTTGAGGATTGAACTACCTGATTGAGCCACACCGGAGTAGACCCGGAAGTATGCTAGTCTCCCGACGTAAGGGTCAGAGACGATCTTGAAAGCCAGGGCGGAGAAGGGCTCTTCGTCGCTGGGAGCCCGGTAAAGCGTCTCCCCAGTATTGGGATCGATCCCTTCCACAGGAGGCACATCCAGCGGCGAGGGCAGGTAATAGACTACAGCATCTAAAAGGGGCTGGATCCCCTTGTTGCGCAAGGCGGTCCCGCAAAGCACCGGCACCAGCCGGTTGGAGATGGTAGCCCGGCGCAGGGCACTGCGCAGCGCCTCCGCGGTTATAGGCTTTCCTTCCAGATAAAGCTCCGTTAGGTCATTGTCGGTCTCCGCGACGATCTCCTGCATCCGCTCATGCCTGGAGGCGGCCTCCTCGGCGTACTCGGCGGGTATTTCGACTTGCACAGGAGCTGTTCCTTGCTCATCCTCATACACCCAGGCGTTCATTTCTACCAGGTCTATAATTCCGTGGAATTTGGCCTCCTCGCCCAGGGGCATTTGGATGGCCACGGGACGCGCTCCCAGCCTCTGCTTGATCATCTCGATGGTGCGGTCCAGGCTGGCCCCTATCCGGTCCATCTTGTTAACGAAACAGATGCGCGGCACCCCGTACTTATTGGCTTGGCGCCAGACCGTCTCGGACTGTGGCTGTACGCCGGCGACGGCATCGAAGACCACGACCCCGCCATCCAGCACCCGGAGGCTTCGCTCCACCTCAACCGTAAAGTCAACATGGCCCGGGGTGTCGATGATGTTTATCTGGTGGTCTATCCAAAGGCAGGTAGTAGCGGCCGCGGTAATCGTAATACCCCGTTCCCTCTCTTGGTCCATCCAGTCCATGACCGCGGTGCCTTCGTGGACCTCACCCATTTTATAGGTGCGGCCCGTATAAAATAATACCCTCTCAGTCACCGTGGTCTTGCCGGCGTCAATGTGGGCTATTATCCCGGTGTTCCTAGTCTTTTCCAGAGGAACAGCTCTGTTCATCTTGGTCCCTGACTTAATCAGGTTCTTAGGTAAAATAGCTTGGTTTACCATCGGTAGTGGGCAAAAGCCTTGTTGGCCTCAGCCATCTTGTGTGTATCCTCTCTCTTTTTTACTGAGGCCCCCAGGCCGCGGGAGGCGTCCAGCAGCTCGGCCGCTAGCTTCTCGGCCATGGAATGGCCGGAACGGGCCCGGCTGTAGTTGATCAGCCAGCGCATGGCAAGCGAGATGCGCCTGTCCCCCCGGATCTCCACCGGTACCTGATATGTGGCGCCTCCAACCCGGCGGGGCTTCACTTCCAGTACCGGGGTGGCATTCCGAAGCGCCTGCTCGAAGGTATCCACGGGATTCCTCCGGGTCTGGTGCTCAATCAGATTCAGCGCATCGTAAACGATGCTCTGCGCGATGCTCTTCTTGCCCATCATCATTATCTTGTTAATGAAACGGGCTAACATCTTGTTGCTGTGCTTGGGGTCCGGCGCTATCTCGCGCTTCTCTACTCTGGCCCTTCTTGGCATGACAGCCCCCCTAGGACTTCTTCCCGGCCTCGGCCTTGGGCCGTTTGGCACCGTACTTGCTGCGCCCCTGCTTTCGGTTCTTAACGCCGCTGGCGTCCAGGGCGCCGCGGATGATGTGGTAGCGGACCCCCGGCAGGTCCTTGACCCTCCCGCCACGAATGAGCACTACGGAGTGCTCCTGAAGGTCGTGACCTTCCCCAGGGATGTAGGCGGTTACCTCCATCCGGTTGGTTAGCCGGACCCGAGCGATCTTCCGTAGAGCCGAATTGGGCTTCTTGGGGGTCATGGTCCGCACCTGCGTACATACACCCCTCTTTTGGGGGGCCCCCTCGCCCTTCTCTATCTGGTTACTCAGGGCGTTGAAGGTAAAACGCAGTGCAGGAGCCTTAACCTTCTTGGTCAGACCCTTCCGCCCCTTCCTTACTAATTGGTTTATCGTCGGCAAGACATCCTCCAAAATGCGCACACTGAAAGGTCGAAGCCCCACCCGTGAGCTAGCCCGTTCGTTCGGGAGTAGGGGCGGGTTTCACCCCCGCCCCTAGGTCGACACATACAGGCCGTTATCACGTGAGGGTCCTTCGACCCCTACAACCTAGCCATGTTACCATCATCCGAGAGATGTGTCAAGGGGTGGCTCCAACACGTCCAACACTGGCGGGGCCACCAGTACGGATGGCCTGTGAGGCCTGGGGGCCATACCGCTTCCGGCGGGGATTAGCCTCCCGATTATGACATTCTCTTTGAGCCCAACTAGCCGGTCTACCGCCCCGCTAATGGCCGCTTCGGTCAGTACGCGAGTCGTCTCCTGGAAGGAGGCAGCAGCCAAGAAGCTCTGGGTAGTGAGGGATGCCTTGGTCACCCCCAGAAGGACAGGCTGGGCCGTGGCGGGCTCGCCCCCCTCCGCCAGTACCCGGGCGTTCACCTCCTCGTACTGGAAGCGATCAATCAGCTCACCAGGCAACATCTCCGAGTCTCCCGGGGAGTCAACCCGCACCTTTTTCAACATCTGGCGCGCGATAATCTCAATGTGCTTGTCGTTGATGGAAACTCCCTGGGACCGGTAGACCTTCTGCACCTCGTCCACAAGATAGACTTGTACCGCTTCCCGCCCCAGGATGCGAAGAATATCCTGAGGATTCACGGGGCCCTCGGTTAGAGCGTCACCGGCCTTGACTACGTCCCCGGTATCCACCTTGACCCGGGAAGTCATCGGCACCAGGTACTCCCTCTCGTCCCTTTCTTCCCAGATGACCGATACCAGGCCGTCCTCCACGGCTACGCGGCCGGCCATCTTAGAGGAGATGGTTGGAGCTGCCGGGACGGGCAGCTCTGACTTCTCGGCTCCGGCAGGGGTTGCAGCTTGGGCCAGAGTTGTGTCCAGGTCAACCCAATCGTTGTCATGCACCTGGATCTGGTAACCGGCAGGGATAGGATGCTCCTCCCGATAGGTGTCAGAGCTGGTGACCCTTATATGACCGGTATCACCCTCTCTTATGACTTCGACCAAGCCGTCGATCTCCGAGATGACGGCCTGGCCTTTAGGGATGCGGGCTTCGAAGAGCTCCTCTACTCGAGGCAGACCGCTGGTAATGTCCAGCCCGACCACACCGCCGGTGTGGAAAGTACGCATTGTGAGCTGCGTGCCTGGCTCGCCGATGCTTTGGGCGGCCACGATTCCTACTGCCTCACCGCGCTCGACCAGCTTGCCGGTTGTCAGGCTGCGTCCGTAGCAGGTGCGGCATATGCCGCGCCGGATCTGGCATGCCAGGGGCGAACGAGCGTATACCCTTTCTACGCCAGCGGCTACCACAGTCTTGGCCCTTTCCTCATCAATCTCCTCGTTCGCATCTAGCAGGATCTCACCGGTAGCTGGATGAACCACTGGAGCCGCTGTCCACCGTCCCAGGATACGCTCGGAGAAGGGTTCCAGCATGCCTAGCTCGGATGAGGCCTGGATCCACACGCCAACAGTAGTCTCGCAGTCTTCCTCGTTAACAACCACATCCTGGGACACGTCAATCAGACGGCGGGTGAGGTATCCGCTGTCCGCGGTACGCAGAGCCGTGTCTGCCAGGCCCTTGCGAGCGCCATGCGTGGAGATGAAGTACTCCAAAACCGTCAGCCCATCTCGGAAGTTAGAGCGTATCGGCAGGTCGATAATACGGCCGGATGGGTCGGGCATGAGCCCGCGCATCCCGGCCATCTGGCGGATCTGGGATATATTGCCTTTGGGCCCAGACGTAGCCATCCTGGCTACCCG
>Ga0082335_1001909_pt1 | contig 41281 bp, 43 predicted proteins | sample Subgrocontami58m_FD_72375 | JGI IMG/M metagenome (GOLD analysis project Ga0082335, IMG submission 72375) | Subsurface groundwater microbial communities from S. Glens Falls, New York, USA - GMW37 contaminated, 5.8 m (SPADES assembly) (version 2) ...
GATCCCCCGGCCCGCGCCCGTGACCAGGGCGACTGGCTGTGCAGCGATCGGCTGGCCGGATTCCGCGGGCAACTGAGTTCTGCCCGTTAGGCCAAGCCTTCGCGCGCCTCGCGCACGAGCGTCACGGCCTCGGGAAAAATCATCCGGATGACGTCGCGGATCTGGTTGGCCTGCTGGTCGGCGTTGCCGCTCGTGTTGACCCGTTCGACGGCCGCGACAGTCATCTGCACCGCGAGTTGGATGGCGTTGTCGGCCCAGGCGACGCGCTGGCCGCTCTGCATCTGCTCAGCGAACTCCGCAAGCCGCTTCTGCAGTTCCTCGGGGTCTCCGAAGATGTTGAAATCTGGTTCTTCCATGACAGTGATCCTAATGCTCCGTCGCAGACCCCGCTCCGCACAACTCCAACACTCCGTGTTGCGATAGATTCGCGACCATGAGCATCCCAAATCCCACATCTGACGGCACCTGCCTGATCACCGGCGCGTCCTCAGGCATCGGCGCCGAGATCGCGCGCGAGCTGGCGGCCAGGGGCTACAACGTCACGCTTGCGGCGCGGCGCATCGAGAACCTGCGCGAGCTGGCCAAAGAACTGACCAATCATATGCGAAGTGTAGTCGGTGCCATAGCGGCGCCTGATGAAGTCTACTTTACCACCAGGCTGCCCAAAACGAGGAGCGGTAAGATAATGCGCCGGGTGCTCAAGGCGATAGCTAATGGTACCACTATCGGCGACCTCACCACTCTGGAAGATGAAGCTTCGGTGGAAGAAGTAATTAAGAGCTATCAGGAGCTCAAAAAAGCCAAAGAAGAGACCAAATAACATTGCATGGTTACGGTTAATCCGCACACCAGTTAATTTTTCCTGCAAATTGTGCTAATATATGAAGTGCTAGGAGTGTAGCTCAGTTGGTAGAGCAGCGGTCTCCAAAACCGCTTGTCGCGGGTTCGATTCCTGCCACTCCTGCCAAAAAGGAGGCTAGTCGATGTTTATTGGTCTCATACTGCTGGCAATCGGTGTCATTGCCCTCCTTATCAAGTTGGGAGTGCTCACTGGCTCCGTGTGGGGTTATACCTGGCCGGTCATTCTTATTATCCTCGGGCTGAGTTTCCTGTGGGGTCAGCGCTCACGACGTATGCGGACCTGGTGGTATCGACAGGGCTTCCCCGGGCATGAGGATGAGGAAAAGCGCTAGTGGTTATGCCGGGGTGGCGGAATTGGCAGACGCGCCATCTTGAGGGGGTGGTGAGCGCAAGCTCGTAGGAGTTCAAATCTCCTCCTCGGCACCATCAAGTTGCGGGTTGATTACAAGCCCTTTTAATCTCAGCCAGATTAAAATCAGGAGTAAAGTTTCATACTAAGGTTGAAATGGCCGGAGTGGCGGAATGGTAGACGCGGCAGTCTCAAAAACTGTTGGGGGGTAACCTCCGTGTCGGTTCGAGTCCGACCTTCGGCACCAGCCAGGAAAGGACTGACTCATATATAATGCCCTGTTGTGTAGCGGTAGCACAGAGGACTTTGGATCCTTTAGCCCAGGTTCGAATCCTGGCGGGGCAGCCAATACTAAAGGTGTTCCCCGATAGCTCAACGGTAGAGATCGTCCTTCTGCTGAAGGATTAACCACTAGGTTAAGTCCAATTCGGTTTAGCAAGGTTCACTAATTGGAGAACATTAACTCTTTGTCAGAATAGGACTCAAATGCTATAATATGCTATTCCCCGATAGCTCAACGGTAGAGCGAGCGGCTGTTAACCGCTAGGTTCTAGGTTCGAATCCTAGTCGGGGAGCCATTTTGAACGAAAGGTAAAACTTTTGCGAAGACGTTTCCGCTGGTGTTTTGACAGTTGGTTCGTATCCCCTTAGCTAGGCCATTCGGAACAGTTCCCGAACTTTTGTTTGAGAAGAAGCAACTGATTCCGGCGGTACAGGAGTTGCTTGTTTCTAATGTGACTTGGGAAAGGGGAACGCTATGCGAATTAGCTAATATTGTATATATAGGCTATAATGTTAGGCAATCACTGCCAAGACCCTTAATGGATTTCACCTTCAAGCGGTTACTCCCTACTTCCTTACCTAAGTTTGTTTTGGCGATGATGGTAGAGAATAAGCTCCTACTGCGATTTCGGGTAACTTCATTCTCTGTCTGTCTTTCATAGTTCTCCTCCCGCATAAAGATAAAGTCGAAGTCATCGTCAACCTACCAAATAGCCAAACCTTACGTCGTTACCTGCATCCGGAAGGGCAAGATGACGTTATTGCGACTACGTTCCGGATAATGGTGCTTCGTACGGCTTGAAACACTCGGAAAGCGAAGGATTGAGTTAGATGGTAAAAGGGAATAGGATATAGATAGATCGAATTTCTACCAGTAATGGGACGCAGCCTACTTGAGATGGTCCATGATAACTGACTTTCGGCATTATGTTACCTTTGAACTTGACGAGCATCGTTATGCTCTCAAGCTGACGGATGTTGTCCGGGTAATAAACGTCGTGTCTATTACGCCTTTACCACAGGCGCCTGGTATAGTTCTGGGCGTAATCAACAATCACGGTCAAATAATACCCGTAGTAAACCTTCGCCGCAGATTCAACCTTCCGGAACGCCAACTCGAGTTGTCGGATAGGCTTATTATTGCCCGCACTCCCAAACGAAACGTGGCCTTGCTGGTGGATGCTGTCAGTGGAGTCATTGAAATACCACCAAGCAGCATCAGTACGGCCAGCAGCATATTGCCCGACACCAAATACATTGATGGCGCTATCAGACTTTTCGATGGCATTATTCTGGTTCACGACCTAGCCCAACTACTTTCCCTGGAAGAGGAAACCTCCCTCGCGGCGGTGCTGTAATGGTAGTTATTAACCAGACGATTCCGGATGAAATACTAGAGCAGCTGAGCTACCTGGTATCTGCTCGGTTTGGCTTATATTTTCCACGGGAAAGGTGGCCAGACCTGGAAAATGGACTGGCAAAGGCGATTAAAGAACTGGGGTACGAAAATGTTGAAGTCGGTGCTCAAGCACTCCTCAACTCAAACATCGGCCGTACTGAAATAGAAATCCTTGCCGGCCATCTGACCATCGGCGAAACCTATTTCTACCGTGATCAGGATGTGTTTAAAGCGATGGAAGAAGAGATATTGCCAACACTGATTGCCAGACGTGCCAACAACGGTAAGTATCTCCGGATCTGGAGTGCGGGCTGTGCTACCGGGGAAGAGCCTTATTCCATTGCCATTGCCATCAGTCGAGTCATACCGGATTTGAGCCAGTGGAACATCCGTATCCTGGCCACGGATATCAACGATACCGCCCTGCGTAAGGCAGCTGAAGGTATATATGGAAAGTGGTCGTTCCGCGGTTTCCCACCGGAAATGCAATCACGGTATTTCCTCCCCCAACCAGATGGGCGTTTTCGGGTGATTCCTGAGATTAAACGCCTAGTTAACTTCGAATATCATAATCTAGCGGAGGATCCGTACCCTGCCCTGCTCAACCAAACTAATGCCCAGGACATTATTTTTTGCCGCAATGCCCTGATGTATTTTTCACGGAATAAACTGGGTGAGGTTATCAACCGTTTTTGTGCGTCACTGGTTGGAGATGGTTTCCTTATCGTTAGCCCTAATGATATCCCGCCTGATGCTGATTCACCATTTACCCAGGAAATGCGCGGCGGAGCCATCTATTTCAGTAAGAATATTCATAAAAACCGCACCCAGATTCTTCCTTCTTCGAATCATCCTACCGATATTTCCTTTCCTGAAGTGGAGCCGTTCGCAGACAGAGACGAGCGTGACTTCTGGTACGACAAATTGCCATACCTGGCAGATACCAATGCTGAGGAACGGAAATTACTGGCTGCCGTTGCCTATCAAAGAGTCCCTGAAAAGAACAAGTCCGAAGTTAAGGGAAATTGGGCGGAGGCTGACAGGCTGGCCGCCTCAGGCCGCACTCTAGAATCAATGATTGAAACCACTAAGATTTACGATTCCTCAACTGAAAAGATAAGCAGAGGATGACAATGTGAGCATGATTGACAAGTCGTCTAGAAGCTGAAGGATGGAAAGTGGCTGCGAAACCAAACATTGCAAAAATCATCAAGGAGCAAAGGAAGAGTGTAGCCTTAACTCTGGACCAACTCTCAAAACTGTCAGGGGTATCTGTATCGCATCTGGGTAGAATAGAACAAGGACTGCGGAGACCTTCACCTCGCAAAAACTGAATGATTACTCAGATAAAGACATCTCTGAGATACTTTCAACGGCTGTCTTACAAGAAGCCTTGGAAATCTTGATAAATCACCCGAACGAAGAATAGTAGCTTGGAGATTCGACCCGTCTCTGGGAGAGGACTCAAGGTATAATGTTAGTTTGTCTCTCATAAAAAGGAACCGCTAAAGGTCATTGGTTGTCAAGGACATGGGGGAGGATAAAATGAATTGCTATTTTCATTCCGAACGTGAATCAGTTGGTGTGTGTTTTTCTTGTGGTAAGCCAGTTTGTCCAGAATGCAAGGTGGTGCTTCAAGAGAAAGTATACTGTAATCCATGCGTCAATAAGCTGTTGTTCGACAAAACCGAAGCTGGCCCAACGCGAGCAAATACTATCTCTCTTCAGGATTCTCCGGCTGTTATTGAAAAGGAAATTATGAGGTGGAACTGGGGAGCATTCTTTCTGACCTGGATATGGGCGATTGGAAATAAACTTTGGGTATGGCTAATAATCGGATTGGCCGCATACGCAATAGCCTTTGTGCCCAGTCCGAATAACAAGACCATGTGGATAAGCATGATTTGTCAGGGTGTAATATCTGTTTTTCTGGGAGTAAAGGGAAGCGAATGGGCTTGGAAGAGCAAGAAATGGGACAGTATTGGGCACTTCAAGAGAACTCAGCGGAAGTGGCGTAATTGGGGAATTGTGTTCACGGCAGTAGGTTTTATTATCGGTATTATTATCGGAAGTACTTCTCTTCCATCTTTCTGACTTACAACAAAGTTTCCTTATAGAACTGCCGGCTATCCTGTCAAATGATGACCTATGTCAATGTAACAGGGAAAGGTCAAGCGGGAACATAATCAAATAATCCACATATCCCCCTGAATTATAGACCACCAGGACCAGGGGCTATATCGACTGCGATAACGACTTAACAGCTGGCACTTTTACAGGAGCCAGGCCAGAATTAACTAACCCCTTTTCTGTTTTAGCCAACTCTTTGAGGGCACGGCTGAAAGAGCATTGAAAACATGTTTCTTTCCAGCCGTATAGTATGTCTTTTTCAATTAGTAAATCTCCTCCACATCTGGGACAGCTCTTGAATCTCCAACTGGCCAAAATATACTCCTCGTTATCTTCTGTTTGTTCGTATGATGGCTGCCAGGCATATATATATGCCTGTAACCTCCCCTAAAACACTTAAGGAGAGCCACTTATGCTCTCCTCAGGTATTTTCTCCAGACGTTTGAATTAACTGATTAATAGATTTGGGTATTTGTTCATAACTTCTGTAACTGGATTTATGAAATCCTTCCCGAAAATCAGGTTAGTCACATCACCAATTGTTGATGCGATATTCAGCATAACTTTCATTTATTCCTCACCTCCTTTTAGTTTGAATATTTCTTACACGATAATGATGCCACGGTATTTTTGGACACAAGTTTAGTGCATCATTAATGTAGTTGAAGTAACATTGGGGATTCCGGTGTAAGCCTAAGCCCTAGCCTCTGCCACCCTTCAAAAGTTACAAGCCACAAAAAAAGCACCCCGCAAAAAGGGTGCTCTAGACTTAATATTTTATTAAATACCAGTAGAAGTTACCCTAGCATTCAATGTATCACATTTGATTGGATATTGCAAATATATAAATCCGACGGTTGGGTTATGATCAACTCTGTATTTTCATCTTGTCGCACTTAATTTGAGGCTAAAAGTTAGTCGCTCATCTAATTACCCAGTATGAACTGTTTCAGGCTGATTTTGGGTACGTGCCTCACCTCGACGATAGAACGAACGAAGATGAGCACCACAAGACCTCTCGCCAGGCCAGAAATCAGCATCAGCGAGCGCAGATTGTAGCCGAGGAATGATGGGAGGTGGGGGGTAATGTAGCCGCCGACCACTGCGCCGAGGGCGCCACCCAGCATATTGAAGGCATTTAAAATGGCGAGTTGCTTCGTTCTGTTCTCCGGTTCCGAGGCATCATAGATAAAGTTACTGGCGGCTAGGTTGAAACCGGACCATGCCAGGCCGCTGAAAACCTCTGCACCCATCAAGTAAAACGGGTTTTTATTGAGCATCCAGATAAGCGGGACGAAAGGTATTAACGAAGACGCCACTTTGAGCAGCATAACATTGCCTGCCCGGTCGGCCCGCCGCCCCCAGAATGCCTGGAAAGCGAATTGCGCCAAGGCATTACACAAAGAAATTATCATATATGTGGCGTAGTTGAACTTGAGGTCGCGCAGCTCGTAAACGCTGAAAAACGGCGCAGCAATATTAGCTCCAAACCCTATCAGCGCCACAAAGAGTATGAAGCGCCCAAGGTTGGACGTGCCAAGGTGCGTCAACAGGTAAAAAAGACTCTGCCCGCGTTTGCTGCTGCCCGACTGGCGCGGCTCATACATCCCCAATAGAAAATACACGGACAGCAGCCTGAATATCAAGGCTCCACCGAAGATAACGGCAAAACCTGTGAATAAGGTCTCACCACTCTGTTTACTGATATTTTGAAAAATTTGTAATATTCCGCCGGCGATGAGACCGAAGACAAGCATGGTAAGTACGGAAATTCTGGCCCTGAAGGCAAAATACCTTCCTCTCATATGGGCTGGGACAAGATCGGCCATCAGGCTTCCCCAGGCAGGTCCGGCGAACAAGCCGAGAATAGCACTGAGTGTGACGAAGGCTATTAGCCACCATATCCTGCCTGTCACCATAAGGTATGGCACCAGTAGAATCGGCAGCCACAATATCGCGTGCATAAAGACGATGGGCAATATCAGCTTCTTACGGCTGCCAGCCGTGTCTGAGATGGCTGGGGCGGCAAGTTGAGACACGGCGGTGGCAAAAGTCGGGATGCTCGCCAGGAGGCCGACTTGCTGAGTCGTGGCTTTTAGGGCAAGAGCAAGGGGCGTAACATAAGCCTGCGTCAGCCCAAGCATGGCGGAAAAACAGGCTCCGTCCAGCACGCTTAGTTTGAGGCTTCTCCGGACTCTGTTAACTGCACGATTAACTGGCATAATAGCGCGTCATTTTAATTGAAGCGGCGCTGAAATGAAAATGTCCAGATACAGACAGGCTGACGTTTCAGCCCACCTGTCAGGGATTCGATCATTTAATTGGTAATGGTACTATACTTTCGTAGGATGACCTTGTCAACCCGCTCTAGTATCGGTAGTAGTTCCTGCCCTCAATTATTGTTAGACAAAACTGAGCATTGTTTCAGTGGGAGTTCGACTCTCCCCCCGCCTCCACACTCAGGTAATAGTGATGGTCGTAAGACCTAATTGATGCTAAGGTTTGTAATCGTATGTCAGAGTCTCAATATACTCATCGGAGCAGACGCTAAACAGTACTTGGGCGCCATTTTGTAAAATTGTCAAACCGTCGAAAAGACCGAAGTCTAGAGTCGCCTGAGCAATTACGGTTGTCCGCCCCTTGACAGTACCAAGGTCTTGCTTTACGTAATCTTGACCTGATATCTGTATTCTTTGGCCCTGTGAAAAGACCTCTGCTTTGGCCCAGGCATTGTGGGCATCAGCAGATCCCTTATTTGTTACTTGGGCGGTTACGGCACGCGACAAGCCAGCACCGCTTACATTTGTAATCTCTATTTCAAAGTTCATACCATTTTCCTTCTCCATTGACTTCAATTATAGCATGGAAGGTAACGAGGCGTTATTTCAGGTTGAATTCAACCCACTCTTGTTTCATTTTGCAATTTGCTCGTCTGTGTAACGCGTCTTCTTCATAAAAATAAAACTCCTCCGAACTACTAATTTACCAGATTTTCTCTAATTCCGGTTGGACCAGTTTTCGGGGAGAAGGTCACCCTTATGTAATGACGGGCAACGCTCTGAGTAGTATAATGCCATAAAAGCAGGTATTCGTGAGCTAAATTCATAAGGAGGAGAAAAATGCCAATAGTAACCGTGGAAGTGTTTGAAGGTAAAAGCGTTGAACAAAAGAGTGGACCTGTAAAAGATATTACTGACGCAGTGTGCAAGAACTTTAAAGTGCCCGCTGACACTGTGACTATCGTGATATACGATGTGAAAAGAGAGAATCTTGGTAAAGCAGGTAAGTTGGCTTCTGAATTTTAACAGCTAAACGAGACCAATCAGAGTTTCGCTCACGGAGGTGTAGAAATTAAAAGAATACAAATCCGTCATGCGAGTAGACCTAGGCCTTGCCGATTCTGAATACTTTCGTACCGCATATCGGGCAAACGCCTTGAGTCTCAGGGCGCCCGTTCTTCATGGTAATTGCTTTCGGGTTCTTAATCTCTACCTTCTTTCTGTCTTTAACGCAATAAGCCTGCATGGATTATCCTCCTTAACGTATTTGTATTGAGACTAAACCATTTGTCATGTTCAGGTCAAGTGGGTTCTTGTCCCTTTCCCTCGACCGATGGCAACTAATTCAACTCAGTCAACGCCAGCTCTGCAGCGAGGAGGCGATACTCTAACTAGAGTGTCTTCGATATATCCAAGAAGCCTAAAATGGCTCATTGCACGGTAGGACACTAAGGACACCAAAGGAGTATGCTGAAGCTTTGACGTCGTTGGTCAGGACAGAACATACCTTCACAACTAATTTAACCTAGTTAAAACTGCTTGCACGGTCTAAAGCAGCGAGTAATGTTTAAGTGGCTACCCTACAGGTAAGATATTTTTTGGAACATCTTTTTAAATCTGTCAACCCATGAATCTATACCAACTACCATAACGCCAGATGGAAGAATTGTATGGTTTGGTGGAGGCGGGGGAGAGTCGAACTCCACCTGAAACAATGCTCTGTTTCGTTTGAAAGTTAATATCTACTAGTTTGGTAAGTGCTCCTTGCTGGCAGGATGAACTTGAGATGGGTGGCAACAACCGGTCCCGTCATCTCCGTCCAGTCTCGGAGCGATGTGACTTAGTCTTTATCGCTGCCATTAAGCCCAGCAGTCCCTTGATAATATCCTGCGGTGATGGTGGATTGCCCGGAATCTTAAGGTCTACGGGGATGACCTTATCAACTCCGCCATTGACGGCATAAGTGTCTTTAAAGATACCACCGTTACAGGCGTCATCCCCTACGGCCACGACAAATTTAGGGGCGGGCATCGCCTCGAAGGTTTTTTTTACGGCGATTTCCATATTATGGGTCACTGCCCCGGTGATGATGAGAACATCGGCGTGGCGGGGTGACGCCACAAAGGAGATGCCGAATCTTTCGACATCATAGTAGGGGGTAGTCAGGTTTACCAGCTCAATCTCAGTTGCATTGTCGCTGCCTGAGTCTACTTCCCGGATAGACAGGCTCCGGTCGAAAACGGAGGCCACTTCATCCTGCAATCTTAAACCCAGCGCTTCGAATTCATCATCGCGGAAAGAGATATTTTCGGTTACCCTGGGCGTGAACAAATGAGAAAATTGTTTGAACATTATGTCCTCTTACAAATCGGTCCCGGCATAAGATAAATTCAGGCTCTTGTTCACCAGAGGAAAGTCAGGGACAATGTTACCCAGCACCGCATGCTCTATAGCCTGCCAGTTACAGGAGGAACCCGTACGCACCTTATAGCGGTCGATTACCCCCTTTTTGAGGTTTACCCAGTGCAAACTCTGCCCCCGGGCTGATTCGAGCAGGGCTAAAGCGTAGCCATCTCTATATTCCATCGGGGCGAAAACGGCACCCGGCTGGATGGTGCTTCTCAGGTTACGAATCATCGCAACCGAATCCCGAATTTCCTGCGACTTCACGTTAAAGCGGCTCATCACGTCGCTCTGTTCTGCAGTCCGTTTCTCGAATTCGAGAGAGGGATAGATGCCATAAGGGTGGTCTCGCCGTGTATCGACGGGGACACCCGCAGCGCGTGCCGCCGGCCCGGTAATATTGAGTGGATTTACCAGTTCCGGCCGGATGATTCCCGTCGTTTCGAGACGGTCTACTACCGAAGAGCTAGCAAGTACCAGTTCCAAGGCATCCTCAAAACGGGGTAGAAATGCTGCCAGATAGTCCGCCAGTCCTGTTAGCACATCCGGGGGAATATCTTTTTTAAGCCCGCCCGGTCTGACTATCCCTTTCATAAAACGCGAGCCGGTCAGGAGAGCATTTTGCCGGAATATCTCCTCCCGTAGAATAAAAAGGCGGCTTGCCCCTTTGGTAAAGGCAACATCGACTATCATCCCGGCCAGGTCGCCCAGGTGCGAGTAAATCCGCTCCAGTTCCAGAAGAATGGTTCTCAACTGCCAGGCACGGTCCGGGATACTGGACTGACAAACCCTCTCTACTGCCAGCGAAAAGGCAACGGCATTAGCTACGCTTTCGTCGCCGCTGATAGTTTCGGCGATACTCACGCACTGCTCCGGCGTCTTACCTTCGGCCAGTTTCTCAATGCCGCGGTGTTTATAGAACATCCTGATTTCCAGGTTAAAAATAGTCTCACCGATGACACTGAAGCGGAAGTGCCCCGGCTCGATGATTCCGGCGTGCACGGGTCCTACCGGAATCTGGTACACTCCTTCGCCGGTAAGTTCTTTGAAGGGATATTCAATTTCAGGAGTGATTGTTTGCCGGGTGCTTATTGGCTGGTTGTAAAAGCTCTTTAGCAAGGGGTGAAAATTGTCGGGATAAGCCTCATGGAGAAAAAGCCGTCGTTTATCGAAGGCATTTGGAAATTCGATGCCGAAACCGTCTCTTATCTCCCGCTCAAACCAGCAGGCCGAGGCGAATTCCCTGGCCACCGAGAGAGCTTCGTTACCCGAGAGAAACAGTTTCAGGATAACGATGTTACTGCACCCGCGTTTCTCAAAAACATAAAACAGGGTAAACCCGTTATGCCCATCGAAATTCTGGGCGGCGAAAAGGCCGATGAGGGCGATGTCCCTGCCTGCTAAGGTGGTGATAATACTGTTCAATTCAGCTTCCGTTACCGGGACATAGGTTTCCCTGTCCTTATCCTCGATGAAAGCGGCCTCCACCAGTTTCAGGGTCGGTTGTCCGTGATTGTTAATTTGCTCCATAATTTTAACCTCAGAACCCCAGGCTGGTGACGATACCATTCAGCATCTGCTGTAAACCGTCCGGAAAATAGACGCCCAGCAACAGAATTCCGGCAAACAGGATAACCATGGGTAACTTCATACTCATCGATACCCGGTAAGGTGAGTACTCCCGCTCCGCCTTTGCGGGTAAGGTATGAATTAATATGGTAGCGATGGCCGCCGCCACCAGCAGAAAGAAGACTAAAACTACCGACAGCCACACCAGCGAGAAATTTCCAAGCTGGGTCAGGATATATAGCTTGGACAGGAAGACGGGAAACGGCGGGACGCCGATAATGGCGATGCTGCCGATAATCAGTCCCCAGGCCGCCAGCGGCTGCAGCGACAGAACTCCTTTCATATCTTCGAATTTGTTGCTGCCATACTGCTGGTGGAGGATACCGGCGGAGAAAAAGAGTAATGTTTTTATCAGGGCATGTGCCAGAGTGTGGAAAAGCACCCAGAAAAGAGCCAGCGGCGTGCCTAGCCCGATGCCTACCAGAATAAATCCCATATGTTCGATACTGGAAAAGGCGATAAGTTTCTTGGCGTTCTCCCGGGGCAGCATGCTCAGAGCTGCTACGGCAATGCTGAGTACTCCGAAGGCTATCAAACTGAGGGATATTACCTGGGGGGCAGCGGTCTGATGAGCGATGGCAAACAAACGCAGAATGCCGTAAATACCAATGTTAAGCAGCACCGCAGATAGCAAAACGCTGATTACCGAAGGGGCTTTAGCATGCGCCTGCGGCAGCCAGGTGTGGAACGGCACAATACCGGCTTTAGCGGCAAAGCCTACAAAAATAAAGATGAAAGCGAAGGTAAACGGCGCCGGCGAGAACTCCTTGGCTTGCTGCATCAGCAAGTCCCAGTTCAGGGTTCCGGAGCCGGTGGCGTGTTTCGTCATGGCAAAAAGAATGATAAGCCCGATAACCGAGAAGAGCATGGCAGTCGAAGCTGTGAAAACATACTTCAGTGCCGCCAGGATATTCTCTTTGGCGTTAAGAGTCACGATAAGTACTGCCGAAAGAATGGTGGTCAGCTCCAGAAATATCCAGAAAAGTGCCAGGTTGTTGGAAAAGAAGGCGAATGCCACTACCATCAGCAGCAGACCAAACGCTGCATAAAAAAGTCTCAACTCCCTGGCGGCGATTTCCCCGGCCCGTAAGAGACCCTGCACATAACCGCGGGAGAAACAGGCTGCCAGCAGGAATACTACCGAGCCGATAAGGATTTCATATATTGCCAGGGAATCGATGAAGAAATACCGGTTAAAGAAGTAGACCGGTAAGGGTACAAAAGTAAGTATAGCTATGCTCAAGATTAGATAGGCGGCGGCTTGCCCGATAGACAGGGCATTGAGAAAATTAGCCCGCCTTGGGACCTCGGGTATCCGGCGCAGCATCAGCACCAGAGGTATCAACCCGGACAGTATATAAAACAGTAACAGCATCCGGATGGTTACTCCTTAAACCATGGGGTAAAAGCCCCCAGTTTTTTGTGAAACTCTTCCATCGTGTTATCGATACCGAATGCCAGTATTGTGGAGAGCACGATGAGCATGATAAGGTCGATGATAATCAGCAGTTCGATAATGAGCGGCAACTCGGCGATGAACAAACTGAACAGGAGCACGCCGTTCTCCATGGTCAGATAGCCGATGATTTTGGTAATCATCCTCTGGCGTGTAATTATAACCAGCATCCCTATCAGGGTCATAGAAACACCGATTACCGCTCCTAAAAAGAAAAGAACATCCGAGGACATCTCCAGGAGAAAACGCGAAAAAGAGCCGTAAACCAGGAAAATCAGTGCTGTACTGACCAGAATGGAACTGATAGGGGTCAGGTAGCGGAACTCCATATCCCGCTTCATGTTCATCGTCTTCTGAATCCTTCTCATCAAATAAGGAATCAGGAAGGCTTTGCTGGCGATAGTCACTGCGGCAATCGGCAGCAGAATGACTGCCTGCTCCTTAAAGAATAGCACCAGGGCAATACCGGCGATGAGCCATGATTGGACGGCATAAGTAGTAAATAATGATGACAGGGTACGCCTGGTAATAGTCAGTGCCGCCGTGCCCAGCACAAAGACAAACAGTATCCTAATCAAGTAATCGGCAAATGGTATATTCATCATGCTAAAAGCTCGAATAGAATCGTTGAGAAGGAAAAGAAAAAGGCAAGCATAAACAGGGCGGGCAAATGGAACAGGCGAGCCTTAGCCACCATAGACTCGAAAAAGCCCACCCCGATTGCGAGCGCAGCTCCCTTTACCACGAACATCACCATAGCCACGGGTATACTTGCCAGAGTAGGCGTTGTGGTCAGGCCCCACGGTATCACGGTATTTATCAGTATTCCCATCAGCAAGGTCTGCTTTACAGCGTGAGCAGTCTCCATAAGAGCCAGGTTAGGCCCGGAGTATTCCAGTACCATGGCTTCGTGTATCATGGTCAACTCCAGGTGTGTCTCGGGGTTGTCCACCGGAATACGTGATGTTTCGACGATAAGGATGATAAACAAAGACGGCGCAATGAGCAGGGTCGCCGGATTGATGAAGAGCGACGATTGCAGGGCTGAAGCGAACATTTCATGGAAGTTAGTCGACTGCATAACCAATGCCAGGGCGGCAAAGGCAGCGATAACTACCGGCTCGACGATGGCGGAAAAAGTCATCTCCCGCGAGCTGCCCATACCGCCGAAGGTGCTGCCCGCATCCAGGCCGGCCAGTGCCATGAAGAATTTGGCGCAGACCAGCAGGTAAAGGAACAGGATAATGTTGCCGATGCCGACAACGGGCGGAGGTATGAACACGAAGGGTACAAAAAGAGAGGCTGTCAGTACGAACACAATGTTGACATAGGGGGTTATCCGCATGATAACGGAGGTATTAGTCGAATAGATATTCTCTTTGCGCAGCAGCTTACTCAGCAGATAGTAGGTCTGAAGTAAGGGAGGACCTCGCCGGCCTTGAGTGAAAGCCTTCACTATCTTGATGAGGCTAATGAAAAGTGGCGAAATCAGGACCACGAAGACCGTGTTGAGAACAGCAAAAAGAAGAATGGACATCTAGATAATCCACCCCATTACCAGTATCAGGATAATAATGGCAAGGAAGGAGTACAGGATGTAAATATCAAGGTCGACATCCTGAAGGTTCGATACCAGCGTGGAAAATCTCTGGGCAAAACGGGCAACCGGCAAATAAATCTTCTCCTCAAAAATCTTGAAAGTGTGGATTTCGGCAGTACCGCTTTTAAAGATGGCCTGGGCAATATCGCTAAAGCTGCGTTCTACCCGCCTGTTGGTACGGTAGATGGGACGGAATATTGTCAGGATTGGCTCGGAAAAGCCGGAAGCTGTGTACTCCATCCGGCTATTCTGAGAAGTAATACCGCAGCCCCAGGTCTCACTGGAGCGGGTCTTGCCAGTAGTGACCAGCAACAGTACCAGCCAGACAAAGCTCAGCATCGCCAGCAAGAATAAGCTGACCACCATTAAGTTCGGTATGGGCGGGTGATAGCCAAACGCCGAGAATATCTGGAACGAGAATATGCCCAGCCCGGCACAGAGCACAGCCAGAATACTGCCACCGGCGAGCATATACGGCGATACCTCACGGGCGTTAAGAGCTTCCTCGGAGCGGGGCGTAGCCAGGAAGATAATGCCGAATGCCTTAACAAAACAGGCCGCCGCCAGGGCGCTGGTCAGGGCAAAAAGGGATAAACCCAGAAACAATAATATCTTCATATAGGGGTTGGTGATGATAAAGGACTGGAGAAAAGCCTGGAATATCATCAACTCACTGACAAAGCCGTTAAAGGGCGGCAGTGCGGCGATGGATACGGAGCCTATCAGGAAAAGAATGCCGGTATAGGGCATCGTCTTAAGCAGCCCGCCCATTTTTTCGATGTTCCGTGTGCCGGTGGCGTTAACCACAGCACCGGCGGTCAGAAAGAGCAGGCTTTTGAACAAGGCGTGGTTCAGAGTGTGGAACAAGCCCGCAATCAGGCTCAGTGTTGCCAGTTCGGGCAGACCGTGGCTCTGGAAAATAATAGATAATCCGATGCCGATGAGAATAATGCCGATGTTCTCGATACTGTGGTAAGCCAGCAGTTTCTTGATGTCATGCTCTTTCAACGCATAGATGACGCCGAACAGCGCCGAGAAGGTGCCGAAGAACAGTATCATGTTGCCCCACCACAGGCTCGGGCTGAGGGAAAAAAGGATAAACCTCACCATGCCATAAATGGCAACCTTTATCATCACTCCTGACATCAACGCCGAGATATTGGAAGGGCTGGCGGAGTGGGCGTATGGCAGCCACTTATGGAAAGGCATTACACCAGCCTTAATGCTGAAGCCTACGAAAAGAGCCAGGAAAATGGCTGTATTCATTGCCGGCGAGACACCGGTGACGGGCCTGATGTCGAAAGAGCCGGTCACCCCGTAGATGGTAAGGAAACCAAACAGGAGAAAGACGGTGCTCATCTGCGTCATGACAAAATAGAATAGCCCGGACTTCTGGGTTTCCTTTTTGTCCCATTCGGACATTACCAGGAAGAAGGATGTCAGTGACATTATTTCCCAGAAAAAAAGGAAGGCAAAGCTGTTGTCTGCGGCCACCAGCAGGAGCATGGAGAGAACGAACATACTTATCATCGAGACATGGAAGTTCTTACCGTGCTCCGTGCCGCCGTGTTCGATATAGCCTAAGGAATAGATGGAGACACTGGTAGAAACCAGCGATATTATCAATATGAAAAAGGCGGCAAGGGTATCGATGGCAAAGGAAAATTGCAGTGAAGCTATCTGGTATAGCACGATGTGGAATACCTGGTTGGTAATAACAATATCCAGCGCCAGCCCAAGAAATAGCAAGCTAGCCAGCAGCAGTAGCCAGATGGATACCTGCCGCACAGCCCGGCCTATTCTAAAGACAAGAGCCAGGGTCACTAGAGTGACCGCTAGAAAAACAGAAACACTGGAAAGAAATACAATGGTCAGCATAAGAAAGATGTATTGTTATTATCATAAAGTAATGATGCGTGGCGGTGGGTAAGCCCGGAATCTAACCATAGGTTTCAGGTTTTACATCCTCCCATCAACCACCCGACGAAGGTGAAGTCTAGTCTCTTCGCCAGCATTTGTCAATAGACCAGTTACCCTGAACTCCACGTCTAGTAATTTAGCTTCAACTTGGTAAAGAAATCAAGCATAAAGACTTGGTTTCGAATCTGGTGGAGACGGGGGAGGGCCGAAATCACATCTTCAATATTTTCTGCGGGACTCTATCCCGTGTGTGTTTAGATTCCGTATGCAGCCCAAGCGTACTTTATAATTGTGGTCGATAAACATAATAAAAGAACAAACAATTATTTTACCCCGCTGAGGGTGCAAGTCAGTATTTTATCCCCGACACTTCTTCTCCAGTTCAGCATCGGAAGGTTCCACAAATATCGAACCGTCTGGAAAGAGTATAGTCGGGACACTCCGGTTTCCATTATTAACCTCTTCCACAAAAGCACAGGCATCTTTATCCTTGTCGATATTGTGCCAAGTGTAGTCAATGCCAAGTTTCGCCAGACATTTTCTGGTACGGGCGGTATCCGGACACCAATCGGTGCCATATACGCAGATTTGCTCGGGCATTTTTCCCCTCCAACTAGATTATTCTCCTGATTGGATTGGAAGTGGTATTACCAGTTTCTTCGTATATGACTGATTATCTGTCAAATCGGAGATAAAAACAAGCGGAGTTGAACTACACCTGAATATATTGACCTTACACAAGCATTAGTAGTACCACTATCTAGAGTCCGGCCGCTGCTTCAGCATACTCCTTTGGTATCCTACCTTACAATGAGCCATTTGAGGTGTCTTGGATATATCGAAGACACTTTAGTTAGAGTATCGATGCCTCAAACACTTTTTCGAGGAGGATATGCCGATTCACTTTCCCCCAACTTTCGTGACACTACCGATAGCCGATGGGTGATAGCGATACCCGATACCTGTTAGCTAATGGCGGTGTTCCACATTAGTGCTTTCGGATGACTCATCAAGCTCAGCCCTATACTCCCAATCACAGAAAGTCTAGCATCCCCTTTAAGCCTGCTTAGATGCATCCAAGGCACTCTATCAAGAGTGTCCGCCTCCTCACTGCAAGACTGGCGGGGACTGAGGTGAATTAGTTGTTATCGGTCGAGGGAAAGGTATAAGAATCCACTTGACTCAAGCATGCCAAATGGTTTAATGTCATAGAAAAATAAGGAAGGAGGACAAGGCGTGCAGGGTTATTGTGTGAAGTGTAAGACTAAGCGAGAGATTAAGGGTGCCAAGGGCATCACCATGAAGAATGGAAGGCCGGCGACCCAGGGCACATGTCCGGTATGCAGCACCAAAATGTTCAGAATCGGCAAGGGTTAGGTCTACTCCAATATAGTCTAGAAGAACCAGAATCTCAACAGGGTGGACACTCCCCGCATCAGGATGTCCACCCTGTTATTTAATAAATCACACATTCCAAGCTATTGTTATCCAACATTTTACTTTATTGTTACCTCAAAGAAGCCACGGCGTTATTACCAATTTCTTGACTTACATTATCCGTAATAATAGACTTATAGCAAGTGTCGTCTTAAAGATACATTTGTATGCCAAGTGAAAGAATACAGCGTCAGATAGATGGCCTTCTCGATGAGGCAGAACAAGCCCTGAGAAACTTGGACTGGGGAGTCGTCCAAGAGAGAGCTGAAGCTGTCCTTGGAATTGATCCTAGCAATAGTGATGCCCTTACCTACCTTGCCTCCGCTCGGCGCAAATTATCGGAAGCGGAAAGTCAAGAAACAACAACACTATCATCTGCTGCATCGCCAATACCTTATCCCCAACCCGAAACGAAGCAAAAACAGCATTTTGAGCAGGAAAACAACGCAGTCATCAATGAGAAGGAAAGAGCTCATCTCAAGCGGATGAGTATTTTCAGCACTTCCCTGGGTATAGTATTTACCGTGTTGGCGATTATTGTTTTTGTATTTTTCGCCACGGGCGGTAATTTCGCTTTTTTACACAATCTGGGAGGCGAGTCTTCAACGACTGCAACGACATCCACGACATCAACAACTACAACAACCACCGGTGATACCCTTGACGACATGTTGGGTCTGTCGTCAGACATAGTCTCAATTAGATACGATATGCTGGTCTCAGGTCAAGGTATTCCGGCGATGACGACAAAGGTATGGGCGAAGAAAAATAGGATGAGAACAGAAATAACCCAGCAAGGAACGAATGCTGTCACGCTGATAGACACCAATGCCAAGACAATGTATGCCTACATACCAGACCAAAACCTGGCTATTAAAATACCTTTCGATTCAGCCCAGGCGCCTAAATCCCCTACGGAAGATGCCGAGTCTATCCTGAATTCCGATGCCAGGATTATCGGCACCGAAACTGTAGACGGAAAGGTCTGCTCGGTCGTTGAATACTCTTCCGGCCAGGATAGTGTTAAAGCATGGATATGGCAAGACAAGGGGTTACCTATCCGAATCGAGACAACTTCAAGTGCAGGTAAGACTACAATCGAATATATAAACATAGATTTTTCTGACATTCCTGATAGCATGTTTGAACTGCCGTCGGGTGTCACGGTAATGTAGCCTGTAGGAGAGAGATGAGCAGGTTCAAAACTAATACACTTTGTCGTTTGCTTTTAGGCATTACGCTTGCTCTGGCAGGTATCATCCAGGGCATCAGCCCTTCAGTCCCGGTATACGCGGCCCAAACAGCTACAAAACCGGGGTCTCCTGATATCGTCTATCAATCCGATACCTCCCCCTATGACGGGATATACTCAGGCACGTTCTATTACGAGTACCGGGAATGGATAGGTAATGAAAATAGAGGTTATACGCTGGGTGACTGGATTGAGGGCTCTTTTGATCTAACCGTGACTTTCGAGGCTATTGGTGGCCCGTTGGAAAACTACTGGGGTGAATATATCACGCACGTTAAAGTTACTGACCCAGCTTTTAATACTGGGGTTGATGGTGTTGACATAAATTTCCGTAATTTCTACACCGGGGATTTAGAGATGCCAGCATCCGCCGTATTGCCCGGTGATACAACCTCGCCGTTTACAAGTTACCAAGTGCCTTACAGTATCAATATTAATTTCCCTGACGGGGCTAAACTCAGCACAGCGTTTCCGAATATGCCGATTGATGATCTCAAGGTTGATTCTAAAAATGAGACGCTTTCGGGCAGTAAATGGCAAGCCGTAGGCACCCCCGAAGGCCATCCTCTCTCAGGAGAATTGATTCTCGGCAAGACTGAGTTGAAGTATCAGGTCATATTCAAGAGCTGGAGTCTGAAAAAATTACCCCAACCACCTGATATCTCCATTTATGACGGGACATACTCGGGCATCTTCAACTACAAGTACCGGGAAAATATACCCGTTAATAATGAGGATCCAAATAAAGGCGAATACCGTTCTGGATCTCTCAGGCTCACAGTTACTTTTAAGACAAAGGCTGCAGAAAATGGTCACCCGGTATACGCAAACATTACGCGCGTGATAGTTAGCGACCCGGATTTCGATACCACCGATGACGGCTTAATTCCTAATCTAGGCTCTAAAGCAACGTTACCTCCAGACCCCACCAAACCAGACCCCGTTCTAAACATGGATCCTTCGCAACTCACCACCGTGATTTTTATTTATTTCCCGAACGAAGGTTATATTAAGTCTGGAGTGAAAGGGGTAGCCAGGCCAGGTGATATATCGGTCAGCCCTGACGGACTCACGCTTTCCGGTGACACCTGGAGTGGGCGTACGCCTAGGGGAATTTTTATTGAGGAGCAATCTAACTACTTTTGGGTATATGTTAATCAGGTAGAATTCGGGAGCTGGAGTCTCCATAAAGTATCCGGCGGTACAGGCTCTGATAAAACAGATGGAGCGATTAGCAATGATGTGGCCGGGGATTTGCAAATCCGGAAGAGTGGAGAAGGAGATTGGATAAAATACGACCAGACAGGCTTAAACTCTGGTGATGAGATTAAGACCGGAAATAGCAGTAACGCAGTAATCGAAACACCAGACAGTGACAAGATTGCAGTAAAGCCAAATTCCGAATTAACAATACGTGAGTGGACAGCAGGCGAAAATTACTCTGTTGAACTCTTAAGCGGCGAGCTACATGCTCAGGTCGAAAAATCTAACCGCACATTTGAAGTTAGAACTCCTGCTGTTGTTACCTCTGTTCGCGGCACTGAGTTTACGGTTAATGTGGAGAATGATGGCACAACCACGGTGATGGCGTTTGAGGGAGCGGTTTCAGTCACAGATATCACCAGTAACAATGGCATAACACTGGTAGCTAACCAATCAATTACCGTTCCTAATACTCCAACCGGACTTACCCAGGAGCAAATGCTGGGAAGAGTCACCAGAGTCCCTACAGAGACACTGGATAAATGGTGGGAGAAAAACCCTGCGCCAACTGGAGAACAGTCTACTGCGCGTCAAGAAGGCAGTCTTGTCGTCGGCAAGTTCGTAATAATGAGCACTGGGACGCAATGGACGCCTGCGGGCTTTGTATTCGGCTTTACGCTGATAGCCGCAATCTTCTTCTTGGTAGTGGGACAGGTCTTTTCCTATCGTCTGAGGCGCTTATCGAAGCGGAAGTGACTTGAGCTCACCACACTGTTGTCCTGTCCGTTATCTCCCAACCTTGCAACCATTTTAGGAGTTGAGCACTGGGTTCTTGGAGATTGAATAATACATTTGCAGTGGTCGTAATACGCGATAGTAGAGTATCCTGTGTCACTAGCCCACTTTTTCACAAGTAACTATTTGAGTATTTGTAAAGTGAATGTAGGTTTGGTACGAAGTCACATGTTATGACATTTGAACCGTTGCTCTCAAACTAACCCCTTAGCAGTCTGAGGCCATTCAGCATTACTATCAGTGCACTGCCCTCGTTTATCAGTAATCCAGGCACCAGACCTATTCTGCCAATCAGAGCCAGCGTAACCACCAGGGCTACAATAGCTAGCGAGGCTGCCACATTCTGTTTGATAGTCGCCATCGCCTTCCGGCTTATGCCCAGAGCATAGGGAATCCTGGACAAGTCGTCAGACATAAGCGCCAGGTCGGCAGTCTCCAGGGCTATATCGGTACCCGCTGCACCCATAGTAATTCCAACGTCGGCCGCTGCCATGGCCGGAGCATCGTTCACTCCATCTCCTACCATGGCTACTTTTTTGTATTTTCGCTTTAACTCGTTGACTACAGCCACTTTGTCTTCCGGCATCAATTGCGACCTGTACTCGTCTATTCCGACCTGTGATGCGATAGCCCGAGCTGTCCCTTCGTTATCTCCAGTCAGCATTACTGTGTGCTTAATACCTGCTTTCTTGAGGCTGGCTATAGCGTCTTTAGCCTCGGGGCGAAGCTGGTCCGCTACACCTATTATTCCTAAAATCTCGCCGCGACTCACTACCAAGACGGCAGTCTTACCATCATCCTCCAGCCGGACGAGCTCTTTCTCCGCCTTCCCCAAATGGATCGACATGCGGTCGCACAGCTTACGGTTACAGACATAGTAAGCATTACCATCAACAGTACCCTTGGCTCCCAGCCCGGTTAAAGATTCGAAATCCGCCAGTGGCGCGATCTCCACGCCTTCCTCGCGCGCCTTTCTCAGGATGGCGTCAGCCAGCGGATGTTCCGAGCGTGACTCAACTGATGCTGCCACGGAAAGAAGGTTGGCGGCTGTGCCGTTCAAGACAACCACATCGGTTACTTTGGGTAGCCCTATTGTCAATGTTCCCGTCTTATCAAAAACTACCACATCGACACTGCCGGCGGCTTCGAGGTCAGCGCCACCTTTGATTAGAACGCCTTTTCTGGCCGCGGCGCTTACGGCGGCCAGTACCGAGATAGGCACTGAAAGCGCCAGACCGCAGGAGCAGGAGACCACCAGGGCTACCAATGCACGGTAAAACCACGGGGTAAAGGGCTGACCTAACATCCAGGGCACCACGGCGACAATTACAGCCACCCCAAACATTGCGGGTGTATATATCCGGCCGAACCGTTCGGCGAAGTGCTGGTAGCTGGACTACATAATTGAACACCTTACCCCAACAGGCAAAGCGGGGGTGATTGTCCCTGAAGGTATCCATTTTGTTGCACAGTCGGGTTACACTCAATTACGTCGGACTTTGTTGGAGAAAGGATTCCTTCTTGCGGATATTACTCTGCCCCACGGAGTATTTAAGCCTTACGCTAGCGTTAAGACTCATATCTTAATAATCGACCGTACTCTCGCTAGACAGTGCGATTCGGTGCTGTTTGTAGAAATCGAAAATGACGGCTTTTCTCAATCTGATACCCGAGAACCAGTAATCGGATCGCAGCTTGAGTATGCTAAGGAGTATATTTTTTCGTTTAAAGGTACTGCTAAGGAGAAGCACGCGTGGAAGCGAACCACAATCGGAGTCCGGTCGTATGAAATATCTAAATCGGTGCTATTGAGTAACGATAAAGCACATCTCTTAGGGCGCTGGCATGATCTTCCTAACCGAGTTATTCAACGTAAGGACGTCCCATTGATGCGCGTTGGCGATTTATGTGATATCCGTGAGGGGCTATCCCCCAATATGGCGACTCCAGCTGGCGACTTCGTCTTGGTGGTCCCGGCTGAGGAGCGAAAAACGGCCGACCACTGGGACTTTGAAGGTAATGCTATATGCGTTCCGTTAGTCTCCTCGGCAGGACATGGCAAAGCGGACATCAAACGAATTCACTATCAAGAAGGAAAGTTTGCTTTGGCAAGTACGATGTGTGCACTGTTTGTCAAAGATGAGGAAATTATTCGTACGCGATATTTGCATATTTTCTTGAGCGCCATGTGCAATGAACTGTTAGTCCCTCTAATGTGTGGAGCTACTAATGTTACGATGAATAGTAGTCAGCTTAATGATGTAATAATTCCCGTACCAAAGCCTGCACTTCAAGATGATGTTATTGAGTCGTATGTAATCGCTACCAAAGCAGCTTCTATGATTAACGCAGCGGTATCGCTTCGAGATTCATCGTCGGATGAAGAAGTTGTCCAATTAGCAGAACGGGTAATACTTGAAACAGAAGGGCTGCTGAGAACCTCAAAGAAACGGGTAACTATCTCTGATTTTCTGCCGCTGTGATTCACTACCATGATAAATCAGATAGTCGCCGAGATAGAATCCGAGCAGGCGCTGGTCACCGCCAACCGCGAATTGATTACCCGCTTCGAGATTCAGGCCACCCTTGCCCGCGTCTGGGGCGAGGAACAATGAACCCAACGCTCGTGGGAATCGATGTGGGCGGTGAACAAAAAGGCTTTCACGCCGTAGCGTTACGGGGCGACACTTTCGTAGATACAAACACCCATACCAATCCAGCAGTGATTGTCGATTGGTGCCTTGAGCACAAGGCGAGGGTTATAGCCGTAGATGCCCCATGCCGGTGGAGCAAAGACGGTTCGTCACGTCTAGCCGAGCGCGAGTTGATGAACCGCGGCATCTGGTGCTTCTCTTCACCTACGAAGTATAGAGCCATGCATAGTGACTTCTATAAATGGATGTTAAACGGGGAAAAGCTGTACGAGTGTTTGGAATCTCACCAATACCGTCGCTTTGATGGAGAACGAACCAATGGTCTGATGTGTATTGAAACATTTCCCCACGCCGTTGTATGTGCCATTGCAGGCCCAGTTTCTGCAAAACACAAGTTAGAAGTACGCCGAAAGGCGCTGCAGAATAGAGGCTACGATATAAGCACTCTCTTAAATATTGATTTTGTAGACGCAGCTCTTTGCGCTTTAGCCGCCGATGAGTTCAATAAGGGCAACTATCAAAAGTTCGGCAATACTGAAGAAGGATTCATCATTGTGCCAGCCTACCACCCCGAGTAACCACCAAGCTAACAGAATAATCATGAGCAATTTCAAGCTTATCGTCAAGGTCACACATATATTATTTGCGGAGGGATTGTTATACTTTGGTTGAGCGCCGGGAGACCTCTATGGGTAACGGGGGACGTTTGTACCTCTGCGGAATGAATGAGCGCTCCCGCCTAATGACCCCTGATAAGTAATACGGTGGCTTCGGTGTCCGAAGACTTCTGATCCGTCGCGTGTGTGGTGGCAGGGCGGGAATCTCCCTAAGCGCGAAAAATCTCGGTATGGAGGTGAAGTTTGACCATATATCATGTGGGAGTGGACGTGGGTAAGGATCGGCATCATGTTTCTATTAGGGACATTTCCAAGGATACCTACTGCAAAGCTTTCTCAATCACGAATGATCGTAGTGGCTTCATGGAGTTGATCGCCGCTATAGAGAAGCTTTCACCTGAGAAGAGTGATTTTCTCATCGGCGTTGAGGCTTGTTCTTTCGCCCTCAACCTGAGCTATTTCCTGATGGAAGCGGGGTACAATCTCGTAGAAGTAAACCCATTTAGAGCTAGCCAGTTCCGTAAGGCGCAAGGGAAGAAAGCGAAAACGGATAGGATAGACGCTCGGACAATTGCTGCCATCCTCTCGCTCGGTGACCACAAGCCACTTTCACTCCCGGACCCAATTCTGGATAACCTGAAGGAGCTCACCCGGTTCCGTACGGGCTTGGTTGACGAGAGGGCCACCATGATAATTCATCTTCGGGAAGCTCTGAGCGTACTCTTCCCAGAGTTCGAAAAAGTCTTTAGGCAACTGGATTCGGCAGGGTCTCTCGCTCTGCTGGCAGTTTTCTCAGGTCCGGAGAATCTGATTGCCGCTGGGGAAGAGACCGTTGGTAAGACGCTGTTGCTTGCCAGTCCCCGCAGGATGGGTAGGGGAATGGCCAGAAGGATTATTGAGGCAGCCAAAGGCACGGTTGGAGTGGTTCAGAAACAGCCGGCCTTGGGCATTAAGACCTCCATCCTGGCAAAGAGAATTGCTAACCTACAATCGACCATTCGCGAGCTCGATAAGCAGATTACCGTTCTTTTCAATGAGCTACCCTGCAAGCCGCAAGGCTTTCCGCTGGGACGTGCCCCTACTCTGGCCGCCATTGTGTCAGAGATTGGGGATATTCACAGATTCCCCACCCTTAAGAAATTCCTGTCTCACCTCGGCTGGTGTCCTCAGAGCTTTCAGACCGGCAACTTCCGATTGGAGCACCCAAGGATGAGTCACGCCGGGAATAAATACATCAGACGGCTCATTTGGATGCTATCCATACTCGCTATCAGGACGGTACCACGCTATCGGATGTACTTCCAGCGCCGGGTCGGTGAAGGTAAAGCCAAGATGCACATTCTGGTCGCTGTGGGTCGAAAGCTGTTGTCGATGCTGTACGCCATGCTTAAGAGGGGAGTACCTTACGATTCAAATTGGGAGGAGAATAGCCGTCTTGCCCTGGCTAGGCATTGACAAATTATATAGTAATCATTCCGATGAATTGTGACCCATGATTTCCCGATGAGTTGGCTACCTTCAAACTCTAATCCTCCGCTAAGCAGACTCTAATGCAAGCATAAGCTACACCCAATAAAATATAGGTGCAAGTTTTATTCGCGAGCTATGCGGGAGGATATATTCTTGAAGCGTCTGAAATTCATTATCGGGGCCGTTATCGTACTTGTTGCCATTAGCTTCCTGGGATACCAGGGTTTCATGTATTCAGCTACCTACTACTATACCGTGAGCGAGTTCGCTGCACAGCAAAGCAGCTTCGCTAATGAGAGTGTGCGGGTTACGGGTAATGTAACTGCCGGGACAATTGAAAGGCAGGGCAACTCTTTGAAATTCACCATGACCGACGGGCAAAATAACCTGCAGGTCATCTACCAGGGCGTGGTTCCCGATAGCTTCAAGGCCGGCATCGTGGCAGTGGTACAAGGAAAACTCAACCCAACGGGCATCTTCGAGGCGAGTGAACTTCTGGCGAAATGCCCTTCGAAATATGAGCCAGTCGATGCCCCGCCAAAGTAAGAGGAGAATGTAATTGGTCCAAAGAACGAAAGAGATTCGCGGCGAGAAAAGGCGTCTTCCTCTTTTCCAGGTGATAATATTTGTCGCCGTACTGGGGTTGGTAGCGTATGGCTTTGGCAGGTATGTCCTGGCGCCACCAGAGTCGTCAAGCAGCACTCCGCAATATATCGGACCGATGAAACTTACCAGCCTTGTCGAAGGTGCAGAAGCCCGGTCAGAAATTAACAAGCTGCATGGCACCGAAATAAGGCTTGAAAATGCCTTTATTGCTGCATATCAGCCCCCTTATGGTGGCGACCACCTGATGGTCTGGGTCGGAGAAGCTGAGAGTGAAACCGCAGCGGAAGACCTGATAAAGCGGATGGTCGAAGGCATAAAGCGGGGAGGCGCCGGATACAGTAATCCACGACAGATACAAGTATCAGGTCAGAATATATGGCAGACTGACGGAACTGGAGGTAATTTCTACTTCTACATATCTCCCGAGCACGCTAACAGGGTCGTTTGGCTCAGTATCGAAGGTAAGGGCGGTGCGGCTGTCCTGGAGGCTGCGGTTAAGGCATTTTAAATACAGAAGCAAACGGTGCAATGACGAAAAAACATTTATGGATTATGCTGGCGTGCTGCCTGTTGCCGGTGGCGGCCATAGTAGCAGTAAGCATTTTTAAAGTCCCGCTGGGTACAGTTGGTCTGTTGGCCTTGGTGCTTCTCTGCCCCTTAGGGCATCTTCTACTAATGCGCGGGATGGGACATGACCATAAACCAGTTGACTCTGATAAGCCAGTCATTGAAGATATGAAGAAGCCAGGCTAAAGTATTCCGAAACGTCACCCCTGAAGATTGGGTAATGAACAATTCTGCGGACCGATTTCTGTTACTTCGGCGCTTGAACGAGCTGATAGCCCTGTTGTTCCCAGGCCTCCATACCGCCATCCACATCCTGGATATTTGTATACCCCAAACGGGTTAAAGTCTTGGCTGCAATGCCGCTCATATTCCCCGACCGGCAGTAAACTACAATCTTGGTGCCCTTATCTGCGGGTAGCTTGCTCAGGTTCACCTCAATTTCGTTATACGGAATAAAAAGGTCTGTCCCCTTGATTTCTCCCGCGTAGGGAATGTGTACATTCACCAGCAGAAAATCCTTATTGTCGAGCATCGACTTAAGTTGGGTAACTGTAATAACCTGGTAAGATTTCCCATCTACGGTGACTTCGCGCCCTGGAGCTAAGGTAGGAGCACTCTGAGCACAAGCAGATGTTAGTAAGGCTACCGCACAAACCAGAAACAGCAGACGTTTCATTCCACCTAATCCTCCCCCATCAATAAACGTATAACTGCATTATAAGTCGACTGAATATCCAAATCAAATTCGTAGCTGAAAAGAAGGTCCGGGAATAATCTTTCCATTTACCCAAAAGTTAATGTCTTCCTAATTCTTTACTTCAGCTTCTACCGGCCTTACCCGGGTAAGATACACGATGGCAACAAGTGAAATGGCGAATATAGCTATAGCTATTACCTGGGCTTCTTGCAAGCCCCAGAACCAGATTTTTTCCTGGCGCACGAAGGTAAACACGAATCGGCCCACAGCATAGATTGATAAATAGATGAAGAACAGGAGACCGTCGGTTTTCAAGTGGCGGCGCAGCTTCAGCGCTATGGCCAAGCCAACCAGATTCCATAGCTGGTCATATACCGGGTAAGGATGGACAGGTACGCCCAATAAACCAGGGGGGACCATTGCGGCGGGATTAATGTAAGTGAAGCCCCAGGGTAAAGTAGTGGCACCACCAACGGCATCCCCATCTATGATGCAGGCAAACCTGCCGATTATCTGCCCGACCAGTAATCCCGGAACCAGGGTGTCGGCAATGCTGCCGAATGGTATCTGCTTTAGCCTGGCAAAGATGAAAGCTGCCAAACCTCCGCCGGCCAGTGCCCCCCAGATGGCGAGGCCGCCCTGCCAGAGCGCAAACATCTGAAGCGGGCTAGCCGCATAAAGTTCCCATCGGTCTATGACATGGAAAAATCTGGCCCCCACGATACCTCCGATCAGCATCCAGGGCACCAGGGAATAGATTGTATCGGTTGAGATACCTTTTCTTCTGCTTTCTCTTATCGATACCAAAACCGCGGCAATGATTGCCAGCATTACGATAATACCGTACCAGTTAAGCATAAAGTGCCCGAAATTTAATATAGTCGGGTCTATGTTTATGACAATACCGTTCACTTGTTCTCTCTCCAGTTTTCTGTATTGATGCGAGCTACAACTAACTTGATTCCATCGGTAGCCGTGACCTCTACCTTTTCACCAGGTCGCAAACTTTCAGTGCTGTGCGCCGTCCATAGTTCATGCCCGGCTTTAACCATGTATTGGCCATAACTTTGGTTCATCATAGAAACTACCATTGCTTCTGAGCCAATTAAGCTCTTAAAGCCATCCTTTGGTGATAGCATCATTGCCCTAATCACCTTATAGCCTAGCAAACCAGAGACTATCCACAGTAAGATATTGATTGGCAAGGCATATCCCAGCGGGAGTAGCCAGAACAGTGGTATCCCCGCTAGAGGGATTAAGAGCCATAGATGACACATATCCTTACTTCCTTAACACTTTGATAACGCCCCCGGCCGGTATTATGCACCTGCCATCGGCAAAATGGGCACGCGTGCTCTTAAGCATTTGCAGAACACACCATTTTGCATAAGTTGCACCGAACAATCGGCCCAGCCATATGTTCTTGAGTGGCAAATCATAATTGATGTAAACGCGAAGCAATGATTTCCCTTCTTGCGGTTCTACTTCGAAACCCATCTGGTAATGACCTATAACTAAAAGCCTCAAGTCTCCCACTGTCTCCCATACCTTCGTGTGCGGTGGCTCGCGGCGCGTGACTACTTCATCAAGGAAGAGTTTGACCCCGAAAGCCTTGCCGCTCATGCGAATGTGGGAGCCGACTCTCTGTCCATTCCCATTGTCTACCGAGGTATCCACGCGTCCCCCGCCCATCATCCAGGACGACTCACTCATATGAGAGGAAAGGTGAGCGTGGTCATCGATGTAGGCGAATACGTCTTCTGCAGGTGCTTTGACTAGCACACGACTTTCATAGTGCCGTGTCAGCACTGCTTTCTGTAAATGTTCCAATATCATATCTCCTTATGAACTTCGCTAGCCTGATGACACGTATCCCTTTTTACTCCCATTAAGTATAGATAGTTACCACGAAAGCAATCAATGTGACGAGCCCGGCTGAAATCATGGTTCCTTTCTTCACCCAACCCATATTAATAGGCAGTCGTGCCAGAATCGGACACAGGCCGTGGCGCTGGATAGTCTCCAGCATAATAGTTATGCCCACGATATTCGACAGCACACCAAGTGTGATGAAGAATGACTGGTACTTTACCAGAAATACTGTAAGGCCGGCCACCCCGATTAGGGGCAGGATGTCACTTAGGTGATGGGCACAGCAGGCAACCATCGAGCCGGCAGAAAGGCCGCCTGAAGCGGCTACGCTGGCCGTGGCCGATGCCCTGCGTTCCCTGAGAGCCTGCCTGATAAACGAGAACAAACCCGCTTGAATGCCAAATCCGACTGCCAGAATCGCCAGCCAGTACCACAGCTTGGCGGTCTGTTCCAGCATATGCTGAGTGCCCTGTGCCAGGGTGATAACACCGGCATAAAGCAGAAGCAAAAGAGCACCGGCTCCGACACCGATAATAACGTGTCTTCTCAAGCTCATAGAACTCTCACCGTGGGGCGCCTGGTTTTAATTCAGTTCCCACCTGAAGTCTCTCTCCGCAACCCCTGCGATACCTCTTAATGTCAAATCAAAGTATTGTACCGTTAGCGGATTGGAGTGGCCAGAAACTGGAAAGGTCAAAAGCCCACTGCGGTGGTGTCCTCCTAGAGGAACGTCAGGGCTGCCGGGTCCATATTCATTGCCACGGCTGTCTCTTAGAGTAGCAAGGTCTCTTAAGTCATATTGGTCAATACTACCGGAATGCGTGTCCATAACTACGCCGAATACCAGTGAACCGTCCTTAAGCCCGCGCCATTCAATATTAATGTCCACGCCACCCCCGCTGCTGGTCTGGATAAGTCCATTTTTCGGGATTTGTGAAAGGGAAGACGATGTAGAGGGAGAACCGTTACCCTGTTCCTGGGCCGCGCCACTGACACAGCCGATGCCGAATCCAGTTAATAGGACTAGAAAAACACCGATGAATGAAGCCAGTTTTAGCAATACTTATTACTTCCTTCAGGCACCATGGGCACCTTGCCCTTGGTGGTTTAGCCCCTCGTTCCCTGGATAAGAGAGCCTAGCGTGAGCGTGAGTATCAAAACTGCTATGGTGATTTGTATTATTAGAGTTACCCTATGAGAATGCAATCTATTCATGCCCACCTCTATCATTTATGAGTGTTTTACTATCCCAACCATCTCTTTGCCTATTAAGGCTCCCGGTTGTCGATATAGATTCCCATCAGGCTGGCTTTAACCCGGGCTCGTTGCGCCCGGTAATTTTTTTCCTCAATCGTACCGGATTCATATGCGTCATCCAGCCGGGCCAGTTCCTCAAGCAGCGTAACCTCATCCCTCGGAGCTAGCGAGTCGGTCGTTGTCTGCTGCGTCTTCAGCCGGGGATAGGCAAATGCTACCACAATCCCCAGCACAGCAACTCCAGCCAGCAACCAGGGCCAGAGAGAGGTCGCCTCTGAAGAACCTGCCGATAGCTGGACTACTCCGGATAACGACGCGTCAAGTTCAGTGTCCCTGGCCAGGTTATTGGCAGTGAAGTACAGGAAAGTGGTCCCATCCATCATCTGCGGATTACCCGGAGTCAGTGCGGCGCTGGTAACTTTAACTCCTAAATCCTGTACCAAAAGACTGAAATTAGCGATAGGATAGTCCGTCTTCCGTAATATCGTCATACTTGACACCTGGTAGGGGATAAAATAGCTAAAGGTGACATCAGTGACTCCGGGCGGTACTGCCTTAGTAGAGGCTACTCCGGTCCCAGTCGTCTCAATAGGGATATCTGGACTGGGTGACAGATAGGTTGCACCTGCTGGAAGTGTGAAGCGCAGCGTCGTCCCGGCCGCCTTTCCCTGCGTACCGATGAAGGTCCTATCGCCGAGGTTGCTGAACCTCCATATCTCCTCCACATGGAGGTCGCCTTCGATTACGTACACCACCATATGCCCATTGGACACTTGTATATTCTCATCGCTGGGCGTGGAATCGTATACGTCCAGCTCGACTGGTTGCGAAAGGCCGGTCGGGGTCAGAGTAATTTCTTCGGATGTATAGGGCGCATCCTGAAAGTTAGTACTAACCTTGTATGCAGTTCCATTGTCAGTAGACAAACCCCTGAACTCGAATTTGCCGGCGCTGTCGGTGGTAACCTTCTGCTCGTTGGATGTCACCTTGCCATTTAAGTAATGGGTAAGAGTAACTTCGACTACGCTGACCGAGGAGCCATTAGCCGTCTTATTCACTATTTGACCAGAAATGACGCCTTCACCGGCGGCAAGGACCGGGCTTACCGAGACTATTATAGCGACTATCGCCAGAATGGCTGACATCAATCTAAGTACTCTGAGCAATTTCGACTCCTTTCGCTTCATTGGTGGCAGGCCTTACACAACGGCGAGCTTCTGGTAGTGAGAGACGTCGCCTCAAATACCCCATCGGGAGCATAGGTCCCTTCCACCACCAGCGCTGAACCTGGCTTAAAATCATTTGGTGCCCGGCCCGGGTATACCACCTGCATACTATCCCCCTCGCCGGTAAGCGTGAACCTCAATAAGCCCGAGGCATTATCCCAGCTGATTGACCCCGGAACGACATCCCCACCTGCCTTCACCGCCTGCCCGGCTTTGTCTCCCGTAGCTTGAGCAATCGTTATGTGCTCCGGCATACCCCCTGGAGCGCCTGGTGAGGTAAAAAGTTTGAAACCTATTATTAGGCTTACCACGATGACAAACAGGGCAATAAAACTGATGATACGCTTCCGGCTCATCTGAATCCTTTAATTTGTTACCTCGTGTTTCCCCGTGTTGCTTAGTGCCATACCGCAACGTAGACAGAAAAGGTCATCGGCTCTAACTTGCGCCGAGCAACCCGGGCATTTCATGCTTAAAGTGACGCCACATCTGGAACAGAACACAGCATCTGGTTGCAGCTGCGCGCCGCAACCAGAGCAGGCTTTGCCGGCAGGTGTAACCTTCTTCGTGCTGCGTAAATTCAAGACTCTTGCTTCTATATCCTGTTCAGTCGTGCTTCTGCCACGGCGTAAGCTCGAAACCGTAGCCTCGATTTCCTCGTCGATATGACTTATCTCGTCAAGGCCGCGCCCGCTCCGTAGTTCGTCCACGGTCTTGATGAGGGCAACCGCTTTTTCCTCGTATTTCCCCCTTAGCTCCTGATAGTCACCCTGCGACAGGCTGCCAATCTCATAGTCGGACTCAAGCTCGTTTATGGCAAAGAGCGTGGCATCTTTCTGGGTGAGCAACTCGCTGACCTCAGTGTCTTCGAAGAACCCCGGGTCAGTTTTTGAGCCAATTCTCCTGAACAACGGCCAAGAGACTATGCCAATAGCAGCAAACACCACAAACGCAGCCAAAAAAGTACTCATGGCGAATCATCTTCCTTATACATCTTCAGTTCTTCTATCATACGCCCACGATATTCCTCGGTCTCCTGTGCGGATACCGGCTGTACCAGGGCGACTGTTTCTTCGGTTAAATCTCTTCCCTTTCTGACCCATGACTTGAGGATGAAGAACAGGGCGGCAGCACCCACGGCAACTACGACGAAGGGTAGAATCCAGGCGACAAGGTTAAACCCCTTTTTGGCGGGAGAAGCCAGCATCTTCTCGCCGTACTGCTTGACAAAGTAATCGACTATCTGGCCCTTGCTCTGTCCCTGGTCCATCAACTCGGTAATTTTAGCCCTTATCTGGTTGGCCGTCTCGCAGTCGCACACATCCACTATCATGGTGCAGCCGCACTGGCACATCAACTCCTTCTGAATGTCTTTAGAGGATATTGCATAGGCAGGAGTCGCCGACAACACAACGATCAGCAGCGCGATCGATAGAAACTTCAACCCCCTAAGCTTCATACACCGACTCCCGTACTGCGACCCTGGCTTCGGCCAGTATTATCGCCTCTCTCTTCGCCTCTCTCGCGTCGGGCCAGAAGGCAATCGTCGTACCCATTATTAGCACCAGTCCTCCCAGCCAAATCCAGGACACCATGGGGTTGATAATGAATTTAAATGAGGCTTGCTGCTGGTCATCCCAGCCTGTCAGAATTGTGTATAGGTCGCCCGTTAACGTAGTTCTTATTGACACTTCGCTGACGCCGTTTTCATCCTTTTTCTGGAATGTCTTGGCTGGGGTGAGTACCGTCAGCTTCTGCTGGTTGCCATCGTACACATCAAGGGTAGCGGTAATTACCTCGCGGTCCACCGTCGGGAAATAGTCAAGTCCCCGGTATACCAGTGTGAAGTCTTCAATCTGGGCCGATTCTCCTGCCGATAAGGTGACTTCTTTTTCCACCTGGTAGGCCTGCGAGGCGATAATCCCAATGGCCATCATTATTATCCCCAGGTGGACGATGTAGCCGCCGTAGCGCGGCTTGTTACCCCATACGAGGCTTGTAAGAGACGATGGGTAGTTACGCCCTGAAGTGCGGTGTCGCGCCAGGACGCCCCGGGCTATTTCTAGAAGTATGGTGAACACTACGAAGGTAGTAAGTCCAAGTCCCAGGAGCACGGCTGGTTCGCGGACGCCGAATACCAATAGGGCCATTACACCGGTTATGGCAGTCGCAAAGGGATACAGGAAGTTTCTCAGCATGTTGTCACGGGAGGCCCGGCGCCATCCGATTAGGGGACAAATGCCCATGAGTGTGATGAGTCCCAGGAACAGTGGTCCGGTTATAGCCTTGAAGTAGGGAGGACCCACGGTAATTTTTACACCTCGAACAGCCTCTGAAATGAGGGGAAACACTGTGCCCAAAAAGATAGCAAAGGCCGCCCCTACCAGAATCACGTTATTGAACAGGAAGCCGCTTTCCCGCGACAAGAGAGAGTCGAGCTCGTCTTCGCTTTTAAGCAGTGGGGCACGGTACCATATAAGCCCCAGCGAGCCAACAATTATGACCAGCATAAGCCCTACGAACATTGGGCCAAGGTTCGACTCTCCAAAGGAATGCACCGAGGAGAGGACGCCGCTCCTGGTAAGGAAAGTGCCGAAGACGGTGAGGACAAACGTAGTTACAATCAAGCCCACATTCCAAATTTTTAACATACCGCGGCGTTGCTGTATCATAACAGAGTGCAGGTAGGCCGTACCCACCAGCCAGGGCATGAATGAGGCGCTTTCCACCGGGTCCCAGCCCCAGTAGCCACCCCAACCCAGCTCGTTATAAGCCCACCATGCCCCTACCAGGTTGCCCAAGCTCAGGAAGAGCCAGGCAAAAAGTGTCCAGCGGCGTGTACTCTTTATCCACTGGTCGCCCAGCCTGCCTGTTATCAGGGCAGCAATGCAGAAGGCAAAGGGAATTGTAAAGCCTACGTAGCCTAAGTAAAGCGTGGTGGGGTGATAGAACATACCCGGGTTGGTCAGCATGGGGTTAAGGCCGTTACCGTCTGGCGGTACGGCAACCGACCTGGTGAATGGTGAACTGGCAAAGTTCAATATCCAGAGAAAAAAAGCCTCGACCGCAACTATGACGAGCAAGGCGTATGGCGCCAGGTCGGTATTCCGCTTCCTGGTCTGGAACACCACTACTGCGCCGAAGATGGCTAACGTCCATACCCAGAGCAGCAGCGAACCTGATTGCCCGGCCCAGAATGCCGATATCGTGTAGAAGGTACTGAGCCCGCGCGAACTGTACTGGTAGACGTAGCTCACCTGGAAGTCACGAGTCAGGAGTGCGTACCACAGTGCCGCCGAGGCGATAGTAACTAGTCCGCACACCACTAATATGCCCCACCGGCCGCTCGTCATAAGCTCGGCTCTGCCGCGCCGGGCACCAATAATGATTGCTACTCCCGAATATACTGCGATAAGCAGCGCGATAACCAGGGCAATTTCTCCAATTTGTGTCATACTAAAATATCTCCGTTCGTTATTCCACTGCTGTCATTTCAGCGTAATCGCTATCAGTCAGAGCCAACCGCTCTTGCGCCGCAGACGTGACAGAAGGTGGCTTCCGTAGCAAGTTTTGTACCGCATTTGCTGCAGAAGACTGCTTCAGTGCTTACCTGGTCGGGTTTCGCGGGCTTGGTGGCTCTGGACGGTAATGTCCTGGTGAGGTTGGCTGTGGGCTGCCGAAGCTCAGTCTGCGACTCTGCACGCTGTACTCCCGCACGCCTCGCCTCAATCCTCGCTGTCCTCCGGGAAGCAGCCATCCGCACCGGTGCCGGAACTCGTCTTCGTCTGAGCAGGAAGAATCCGATGGCAGCAACTACCAGGAGTGCAGCGCCGGTACCGATAAAGTTGAATTCATAGTTACCACCAGTACTAGCAGTTCCGCTAGTCGTTTTCTTAGCCACAGAGGGCTTGTTATCTGGTTTACTATAAGAAGCATCGACGCTTATCGTCTGGCCCGGAGCAACATTGTTGAACACGTAGTGGTAGTATTTAATCCCCATGGCGTCCGATGTGGCTGAGGCATAGGGCTGAGCCAGCTTGAAATCAGTCGCCCTCAACGGCTGCTGCACCTCAAGTTCCAGGGAGTCAACGGCATAGGGGGAAACGTAGTTAAAGCTGAATGATTTGTCCGTTTGCGTCTTGATACCGTCCCAGTAGTATTCCAGATAGTAGGTGGGTATTGGTAGAGTGTAAGAAACCGAAAGGGCGTCCGCCCCGGTTACTGTATCATAAAGCTGGCACAAGTGCTCGTCATCGGGTGGTTTCAGGGCGCAGACCATGGCCATTTCCGAACCCAACGGCGCCGGAAATTTCACCGGCTGGGGAAACAGAGAGCCATCCTTAAACTCGCCCTGGTATGTAACCATTACGCGGGGGTCATCGTATTCCGGCCACACCTGCACCGTCATAGTCTTAATAATGGGCGGACTGCTCGACGCGGCCAGTGCCGGCGAGGCAGTAAGAGCCATTGCCAGAAGTAACCCCAGGATAATAGAAGCCCGAATTAACGCACCTATCTTTTTCACGTTCGTCTCCTGAATAAAGTACAAGAAACTACCAATTCCTTGACTATTTAATCAGGCCAAGCTTAACGCAGTATTAGGGGACTCTTGGAATTAGATTAGAAATTGTGAAAAGGATGCAGGTAAACTGAGAAATTAGTGGCTATAGCTTCGGGGAGACATTCTGAGGCGATGACGCTTTCAGTGGCAAGAATACGCTGAACCGGCTGCCTTTACCAAATTCGCTTTCGGCCCAGACCCTGCCCCAGTGTGCCAGCACCAGGTGTTTAACAATAGCCAATCCCAAACCGGTGCCGCCCTCGCTGCGGGAACGGGAATCGCTCACCCTGTAAAAACGCTCGAAGATATGCGGCAGGTGCTCGGCGGCGATGCCCTCACCGGTATCTACTACCGAAATCAATATGCCTCTTTGATTATCTGCGAATGGCGTAGCGGCTTTTACTGAAACCGTTATGATACCGCCGGGAGGCGTGTGATGAATCGCGTTAGTCAGCAGATTGGCAACCACCTGCTCGATGCGCATATGGTCGATTTCAATCGGCGACAGGTTATCCTCGGCTTCGAGCTTGAGAGATATGCCTTTATCTCGCGCGGTCAGTTCTACCTGTTCAAGCTTGCCTCGAACGAGTCTGACAATATCGTCCGGGGCCAACTCCAGCTTCAGTTGCCCTGCCTCCGCCAGAGACAGCTCGCGCAGGTCGCCGATTAAACGGGTGAGCAAAGCTGTCTGCTCTCTTATGGTGGACAGGTGCTCGCGGTCCGGCGCGAAGACACCGTCCAGCATACCGTCTACCGTACCTTCGACAATCGTAAGCGGGGTGCGTAACTCGTGGGCAATATCGGCGGTCATTCGCCGTCTTGATTGCTCACTGGCAGCGAGGTTGGCGGCCATAGTATTAAAGGTTTTCACCAATTCACCGACCTCGTCCCCGGATTCTGTTTTCACCCGGTAAGCCAGATTACCCCGGCTTATCTCCCGGGCGCCTCTGGTTAAGGCACGAACCGGGCTGGTAATCTGGCGGGTGAGAAACAGTCCTGCCAGCAGGGCAATGGCTGCTGCCACCAGGCCGGTAATCCACAGTGAACGGTTAACCCGGCTGAGAAAGTCTTCCTCGGCTGTATTTGTACCCGTCGGAACAGGCTGGCCTCCCATCATGGTACTCATGCTGCCCATCATTCCGGTAGTCCCGGAGTATAGGAAATAAAAGGTGCCGACTGCCTGCCCGGACACCGTCATTGGCGTGCCATAACCGCTAAGCCCCAGCTTGCCGACGGTATTTCCCAGCACGTTAGCGTCAGTATCGCCGACAACGATTCCGTTATTATCGGCCACGATAAGGCGGTCGCCATTCATTCTCAGCAGTCCGGGCAGAACCGCCTGCACGCCGTTCCAACTCCCCTGACGGGAATAAAATCCGCTCAGGCTGTCCCCGACACCGGAGGCGTGCATATTATTACCCTGTATGACGTACTGGCGAAACTCGCGGGCAGTGCTCAGGTTAGTTAGATAGGCCATCAACCCGACAGACACTACCACGATAAGCAGGAGGGCACCGCCAAGTTTCCAACTCAAGCTACGCATCGGCGGTCTCCGGTACCTTGTAACCCACTCCATGGACGGTGATTACGTACCGTGGCTGACTGGCATTGAGTTCAATCTTCTTGCGCAGGTTCTTAATATGGCTATCGATGGTTCTCTCGTAGCCTTCGTAGGCGACCCCCTGGACTGTGTCCAAAAGCTGCATACGGCTGAACACCCGGCCCGGGTTTTGTGCCAGCGTAGCAAGCAGATCGAACTCCATCGGGGTGAGTTCAATACTTTCACCATGCCGGCGTACATCCCTCTTCTCCAGGTTGATAAGGAGGTCGGCCAGTTTCAACACCGGTTGTGTTGAAGGCCTAGTGGTAGTGCGCCTCAGTACAGCCTTAACTCGCGAGACAAGTTCCTTGGGGTCGAACGGCTTGGTTACATAGTCGTCTGCGCCGAGTTCCAACCCTATGATTTTATCGGTAACATCATCACGTGCCGTCAGCATAATAACAGGAATGTTTGAGTCGGCACGCAGGGTTCGGCAGACATCCCAGCCGCTTATCTGCGGCAGCATCAAGTCAAGGATTACCAGGTCAGGAGATTGCTGCTTCGCTGCCGCCAGAGCCGCTTTGCCGTCATAGGCAGCGGTGACCTCATAACCTTCTCTTTCCATGTAGGCTTTCACGATTTCAACTATTTTCTTTTCGTCATCTACAACAAGTATCTTAGTCATTGCAACCTAATGATAACACAGTTAATTAGCAGTGTTGAAATAAGGAGAGGCAGATGATTATCTGCCTCTCCACTAATTTGCCGGACTTGGTCTACTACCAGCTGCCCATCATGCCTCCGAAGCCACCACCCATCATACCTCCGTTACTACGAATGCCACTGTTACCGCCCATCATTCCGCTATTACCGCTCATCATGCCACCATTGCTGCCCATCATTCCGCTATTACCGCTCATCATGCCGCTATTACCGCTCATCATGCCGCTATTGCCACCCATCATGCCGCTATTGCCGCTCATCATGCCGCTATTGCCGCTCATCATGCCGCTATTGCCACCCATCATACCGCCATTGCCGCCACAACCTCCATAGTCAGCGTCATTTCCCTTGGCATTCACGAGTTGGCGAACGTGCTGCTCAGCCAGCGTGAGGTGACTGTCCATTTGTGCCTGGGTCCAGGTGCCAGTAGTCACCTGCTGCTGCATATATTGCTTCATCTGGTCAAAGATGACCGATACCAGTTTGTCCTCGCTCACTCCCTTTGCAGCGGCGATTTCCACCAGACTCTTGCCTTGCTCTTGCTGTATCTCGATATCCTGGGGAGTCATCCCCAACAAGCTGGCGACAGCTTCGTAGTTACCATTAGCCACGGGACAACCCCATGCCTGGTAGTCGGCTTCGGTCCCAGTAGCTACCGGGGTCACGGCTACTGCAACCGCCCGAGGTGCAGATGTACCGGGCGTATTCACCTTCTGGGCGGCAAATGCTGTGGTAGTTACTGCTGTAATCAGTATCGCAACCACACCCAATGCAACAATTATGAGCTTGTACTGTCTCTTCATTTTTTCTTCCTCCTCCGGTCCTTTAAAGGACCTTATACTAGTATCATAGGGCAATAACGTGTAAAAATTATGGAGAAGGTGTGTGCCTTTAGTGATTTCTTGCTTGCTCAACGTGGCATGCCTTAAAGGGCAGTTATCAAGTTTATCCTGAAAAAACGACCGAATCTGCCAAAGCCGGTGAATACAAAGTCAGCTTGGCCATAAGAGTCTGTATAGACATCCCGGACTGTTATGTCTTTGTATCGACTTTCGTGTCCTCCACTAATTGAGGAGTGACACAGTAGTTCCGGTTGATGTCCCGCACCCGCAGGTGGAGTGCCCAGCCGAGTAAAGCCAGAGAGGCAATCCCGATGTAAAGCTGGGCCGGCGCGAAGTAGGCAAGCGCCCCGGATGTCCCCAGTAGTAACACTACCAGTTTATTGCAGATAGGGCAACTGACTGCCAGGAAGGAAAGGAACCCTCCAGAGACAGTTCGGCCGCTCGCGTTGGTCTTTGCGGACAATGTAAAAGTGCCTGCTATCAGTCCCGTCAGAAGCCCTGTCGCCACCCAGATGATGTAGTCCTGCATTCGAACCGGCGTCTGCCGAAAAAAGAACGGGTTGTTAATAATGGCGGTTGGCACGCCGATCAGAATTAAGGTTACTATACCGCCTATAGCGGCGACGAGCCAGCTCCGTATACCAAAGAGTTGAAAGACGGTCTTCCACCGTGAGCGCCACGATTCCATTACCTGACACCTCCGAACTCAAATGCTATCATCTAAAGCCTCTCTCGTTAAAATCCTTCAACTCTTTCTCAAGCCGCTCACGGTATTCCTCGTCATGAGCACCGTCAGTGGTCAGTCCAGTCGGCTCGGAAGATGATTCACTCCCTCTTCTTGCCCATTTCCTTATTACAAACCAGAGTACTATACCACTGACGAATATCCCGGCAATGGGGGTAATCCAGGCAATTAGGTTGAAACCGGATTTAGGCGGAGCTGCCAGCACCTTCTCTCCATATCGTTCTACGAAGAATTGCAGAATCTCTTCTTTAGTCTCTCCCTGTTGCAGCTTCTCCCGAACGATGGCTCGCATCTGGGCAGACAGTTCGCTTTGAGACTGCTCAATGGTTTGCCCAGCACACAGCGGGCACATCAAGCTCCTGTATATGTCCTGGGCTTTCTCATCCAATGACTGTGTTCGCTCTGGCACAGAACAACCACTGAGAATGGCTAACAGTACTGCCCCCGCCAGAACACTTAATAACAAGAATGATAACTTTTTCATTGTCTCCCTATTAGTCTGACTGAGCCCTGGCAAGAGAGGGTATCAGCCCAAATTTTACTCTAACTTAACTTAATAGAAGAACTTATAGTATAGCTTTTGTGCCGCCAGGCTGAGGAAGAAGAATCGGTTGCTGATGAACAATAATCCCATAATTACCAGTACTCCACCGCCAAGAATATTAAAAACTCGGCGATGGCTCTGCACCCAGCGCAAAGCCCCTAGAGCACGACTAAAAAAAGCGCCAGTAAGGATAAAGGCCAGTCCCAGTCCCAGGGAATAGACAAGCAGTAACATGGTACCCTGCACCACCGTCTCTGCCGTGCTGGCAAAAAACAAGATAGATGCCAGCACGGGTCCTACACAGGGGAGCCAGCCCAAACCGAACGCCATGCCTAAAGGAATACCGCCCAGCATACCCAGTCCCC
>Ga0082335_1001910_pt1 | contig 41280 bp, 35 predicted proteins | sample Subgrocontami58m_FD_72375 | JGI IMG/M metagenome (GOLD analysis project Ga0082335, IMG submission 72375) | Subsurface groundwater microbial communities from S. Glens Falls, New York, USA - GMW37 contaminated, 5.8 m (SPADES assembly) (version 2) ...
GCCATGGCGGACGATCGTGATGTCAGGTCTCAAATACAGCGAAGACCGCGACAGGCCCCGTCCGCGCGTTCTCAAAAACAAAGACGCGCGCCTTAACCAACTGCACATTATTTCTACAAACCACGTCCTATCAGATGTTTACTGCCCGATCCTCACCTGGGGATTCGGCCCGAATTCGAATTTCCTTGCCATGAGACGTCCGTCAAACTAGAACATACCATGAATATCCAGGATCGATCATGACCTCTCGCTCGTGCAAAAATCACTCGCTCGCGTCCGAATTGGGCCTGCGAGGCAGCGTGTGCGCCTGTGTCGAGATGCCATTAGCGGCAATGCGCACCCGGTCGGCAGCACACCTGGCAGTTCCGCGGGCGATGCACGCCAACAACGGCTTCGTCTGGCATTGAGCACCGCCCGTCCCGCGTCATGGCGGGTTCAGGCCCGCCATCCACGCGTTGCGGTGCTGATTACCGCGAAGTCGGACGTGGTGGGCCCGCACTCAGCATGATGAGGCTCGCCGACCTTCCGCCCGTTGGAGCGGTTATCGCTGCGCGTCGCCTTGGCGGGTGAGGGAAGGGGGCAGCAGACCGCCCCCGCGTCCCGGGCCTCAGCCGTCTGTTTTCGCAACCTTTGCGCTGATCATCGCCTCGATCTCGGCTGCGTCGTAGCCGGCTTCTGCCAGGACCTCCCGCGTGTGCTGGCCCAGCCTGGGCGCGAAACGCCCGGTCGGTGGCTCGGTTTCTGACCAGGTGCTGGGTTCGCGCATGGTGCGGATGCGGCCCTCGGACGGGTGGTCTTCCCATTTGAAGAAGCCGGAGTCGGCCAGATGGGGGTCCTCCATCAGCGATTCCAGCGTGTGCGGGCGCATGCAGGGGATGTCGGCCTTTTGCAGCAGGTCCAGCCATTCATCGGTGGTGCGGTGCTGCAGTTCCTCGCCCACCATTTCATACAGCGAGTCGATATTCGCGGTGCGGGCGCCGATATCGGCGAAGCGGGGGTCGCTCTCCAGGACATGCCACTTGCCCGCGACCTCGAAGAAGCGGCGCCACTGGCCATCGTTATAGGGCAGCACGGCGAGGAAGCCGTCTTTCGTCTCGTAGGGGCGGCGTTGGCGCGACAGGGTGCGCGGGTAGCCCGGCGGGCTGGTGGGCGGGTCGAAGGTGGTGCCCTGCATGTGTTCCGACAGCACGAACTGCGCCATGGTTTCGAACATCGGCACCTCGATCCGCTGGCCGATCCCGGTACGGGCGCGCGCCAGCAGGCCTGCCAACAGCGCGTTGGCCGCCGCCCCGCCGACGATCCGGTCGATCGCCGCCATCGGGATGTAGCGCGGTTGGCCGGTGGAGCGTTGCAACAGCATCGGAATGCCCGAGGCCGCCTGGATCAGGTCGTCATAGGCCGGCCGCCCGGCATAGCGTCCGCCACTGCCGTAGCCGACCATGCTGAGATAGACGATGGAAGGGTTGAGCTTTTTCACCGACTCGTAGTCGAGCCCCAACCGTGCCAACGCGCCCGGTCGGATATTCGACACGAACGCATCGGCGCCTGGCACCAGTCGCAGGATTGCCTCCTTCGCCGCCTGCTGCTTCAGGTCCAGCGCGATACTGCGCTTGCCGCGGGCATTGTGTTGGAACGTGCCGCTCATGCCGCGATGGCGCGGCACGCCCGTGTAGCGCGAGGAATCGCCCTCCGGCGCTTCCACTTTGATCACGTCGGCACCGTAATCGGCGACGATGCGGGTGCACCAAGGCCCCATCTGCACGGTGGTCAGGTCGAGGATGCGTATGCCGGCGAGAGGTCCGCTCATTGAATATGTCCGCGCTTTTCTGAACAGGCCCCGAGAGCGAGGCCGGATGGGAAATGGCCGAATGGGAATGGTATGGGGGAGTTCGGGCGTCGCGCAACCTGTCGGGACCGGGCTGTCGGGACCCGGCGATCCATTGGCAGGACAGAACGCGGGCGTCGCATTATGCCGACGCGAGGTCGAGCGGCGCCTTCGGTCTCGATCGGGGCGGCTTGGCGATTCGTGTTTATCGTGTTCGGTGCCGCCCAAGCGGTGGCACCGCACGCAGTTTTCGATGTGTCCGATACCCTCGCGCCGATGTTTGGTTTTGATCTTGTCAGGCCGATGAATAGCCGAACGAGCCGATGATCAGCAGCACACGATGATCAGCAGCACACGATGATCAGCAGCACACGGGGAATGCCCAGCAAGCGACCCGTCCACCCGGCATCCAACAAGTGCAGCAGCGCGTCGAGCGGAACCGCCGTGGCGACCAGCGCGGCGCAGGTCAGGCAGAATGGAAGGATTTCGGGGTTCAGGAGGCTGCCGTTCATGTGCGTCAAACCTCGAACCGACCTGATGGTGGCGTTGTCGCGGCCAGCGCGGTTCCATCATGACCCGAACCGCCAAGCCGCTCTATCCTCTTATTTTATCGAGGGATTCTCGCGCCATACCGTTCCGCTCAGAGATGGTCTAACAGCGAACGGTCTGGGAGGGGAGGCGGCATTGCCATCACGGCCGGACCGCCGGGGTCTCCACCGTCAGCCCGTTCGCCCGCCATGCCAGATAGAGCGACAGCGCCACCAATTCCGGCGCGTCGGGAGGAAACGGCTCCGCCCGCACCCCGGTCAGGCAGTTGCGCAACCGACGATACAGCGATCCCATTCCCTGCCATTCCAGCCGGTAGAGCGGGTATCCGTTCGGATGCGCCTGGGGGATGGTGCTGCCGGCCAGTCGTTGCCCGGCCAGCCGATCATGGCACTGTGCGCAGGACAGATTGAACTGGCCCATCCGGGTCTCGAACAACCGCCGCCCGGCATCCAGGAATGGCCGAACCGGCCCGTCTTCGGCCACCGCCATCGGCATTCCGCGCGATTGCAGCCCGACATAGGCCGTTAGCCCCAACATCGCATCGCTTTCCACCGGCAGCGCGGGGGCGCCCTGACGTTCGGTCCGACATTGCTGGATGCGCCCTTCCAGGGTGATCGGGCGGCCCAGAGTCGAATCGAACATCGGGTAGCGGGTGGCGACACCGCGCATGGCGGCAGCAGTGTCCCCATGGCACCCGGCGCAGCTTCGACTTGAAGCCCCAGCGGGCGCGGACCACAGCGCTTCCCCCTGCGCGACCCACAGGAACCCCGGATTGGCTGCGTCATCGTCCTGCATGGCACGGGTTTCGGTGCTGGCGTCGTCATAGCCAGACCGTTTGCCATCCCCCGCGAGGACGATCCCTGTCCCCAACGCCAGCATCACGGCCACGGCAAGGGTGGCCTGACGGATCATGCGACCGAGATCGCGATGGAATCGGTCTGGGTCGTGCCCTGGTCGTCGGTGAAGCGGACCATCAGTGCGCCGCTCCTGGCTGCAACCGCCCAGAACGCCAGGAACGGATTCGCCGAGATCGCCGGGAACAAGTCCGCCTGGAACACGTCCTCTCCATCCATGCTGCAAACAAGCGTGTGAATGATCTCACGCGGGATGGCCTGACCGAATGTGTCCCGTCGCTGGCCGCTTTCCATCGGGTGGTTGATCAGCAGTTTCACCTCGAACGGCTCCCGGACGCGGACCTGTTTCGGGGCGTTGATCAGCACGCGGACCATGCGACGCTCCTATTCCAGGCAGGCGGCCAGGGTGACGAGCAGTTCCACACTGTCCCGCCAGAAGGTCCCATCTGCCAACTCCGCCAGGGCCGTCACCGTTTGGGAATCCGCCAGCCGGATGCGGGTCGAAATCCGGGGTGCGCCGGAGGCTGGACCGAAGCGCAGGCGCAGCACCTCAGGCAGCGGATTACCGTCGGCAAACACGTGCAGGGCTCGCACCGAACCTGCTGGCGCGTCGACGCTGACGGTCATGGCCACGGCGTTGCCGTTTTCCACCAGCACGGGCAGGTCGAGCGTTACCTTGCCGGTATCGATCGGCGCGGCACCCGTGATGGCCCTGATCAGGCCCGCGACCTGGTGTGGGTTCGCCCGCGCAGGCAGGGCAGGCAGGAGGGTGCCGGTCACGGCCATCAGCACGAAGCGGCGGCGGGCCAACGGGAGGGGCACGGGGGGCAAGCATGGAGCGGCCAACGGGACGGGCGAACCGTTCACGGGTCTCGCAGGGTGGTCAGGAAAGCCACCACATCCTCGATCTGTTCGGCAGTCAGCACCGGTTTGCCTTGCCATGGTTGCCCTACGCGGGTGAGGCCGGTGGTCAGATGGTAGGCCGGCATCACCGTGTCAGGATTGAAGCGCGCGGGATCGACCAGGCGCAAGCGGATTTCGTCAGGCGACAGACGCAGACCGACGCCGGCCAGCGACGGGCCGATCGAGCCTTGCAGATGTGGCGCGGGGAATGGACCGGAATGGCATAGCAGGCAGGCACTGAGCGTCCGTTCCAGCACGATCCGTCGTCCATTCGCCGCGTTGCCGGGCTGGTCGGTCAGGGGTCCATGGGTGGAACCATCGGTTGCGGCCAGGAGCCTGGGTACACCGGCCAACAACCCGGCCAGAACGAGATGGAGGACGAGCCGGTGGCGACGCTTGCCCTGTCCGTCCGGCACGGCTGGGGCAGCGATCCGGTTTGGCATGGATTGCATCACCGCGAGTGTGGCGTAACGCTACCGCCGGCGCCAAGCCTGCGCTGAACGCCGAGCGCGTCGGCTGGTAGTTGTGATGGGTCGATCAGGCGCAATGATCGAAGGTGTCAACCCGCGCTCAAGAGACCCTTGTCGTTTCGGCTGGTATTTCGACCGAGACGGATAGTCGTCTTTGGTCACCGCCTGGTCCCGCAGCGGAGATCCGCATTTCACCAAGGTCGACTGTAGTGCGGTGCCGATTGGAGGGTGGACCTGGAAGCCCAACGGGAGACGAGAAACAGACTGGTGGCGCGCCGGCTTTGGGCGCACACTCGCTCTGGTTCGACGGGAGTTCGGGCATGGCCAGATCGCGCGCAGGCAAACATTTTCTGCAAATTCCGGGTCCCACCAATGTGCCGGACCGCATTCTACGCGCGATCGACAGTCCGACCATTGATCATCGCGGACCCGACTTCGGGGATCTCGGGATCGAAGTTCTGACCAATCTCCGACGCATTTTTCAAACGGCGGGGCCGGTCGTGATCTATCCGGCGTCCGGAACCGGCGCGTGGGAGGCGGCGCTGACCAACACGCTATCGCCCGGCGACACGGTCCTGATGTGCCGCACCGGCTGGTTCGCTACGTTGTGGAAGGAAATGGCGGAACGTCTCGGCCTCGTGCCGGTGTTCGTCGATACCGACTGGCGGCGCGGCGCCGATATCGCCGGTCTGAATGCCGCGCTGACGGCAGACACCGGGCATGCGATCAAGGCGGTCTGCGTCGTCCATAACGAGACCTCGACCGGTTGTGCCTCCCGCGTCGACGAGGTGCGCGCGGCCCTGGATGCGATGGGGCATCCGGCGCTGCTGATGGTGGATACGATTTCGTCGCTTGCGTCGATGGATTATCGCCACGATGCGTGGGGCGTCGACGTCACCGTCGCCGGTTCACAAAAAGGCCTGATGCTCCCGCCCGGTCTGTCGTTCAACGCGGTTAGCGAGAAGGCGCTGAAGGCGGCGGCCTCCGCGAAACTGCCCAGAAGCTACTGGGACTGGCGTCCGATGCTGGAGGCGAACAAGACCGGGTTCTTCCCATACACGCCCGGGACGAACCTGCTCTACGGCCTGAACGAAGCCATCAAGATGCTGCTTGAGGAGGGGCTGGAGAACGTCTTCGCTCGCCACGACCGCCACGCGGAGGCCACCCGCCGCGCCGTTTGCGGATGGGCGTTGGAGGTTCAGTGCGTCGAGCCCAGACATTATTCGTCGTCACTGACCGCGGTGCGCTTGCCAGAAGGCCACAGCGCCGACGGCCTGCGGGCCGTCATCCTGGAAAAATACAACATGAGTCTGGGGAACGGGCTGGGTATCCTGAAAGATCGCGTGTTCCGCATCGGCCATCTGGGCGACTTCAACGATCTGCAACTGATCGGCACATTGGGCGGGATCGAAATGGGACTCCGCGCCGCAGGCATCCCGCACGCGAAAGGCGGAACGCAGGACGCGATCGATTACCTTTCGGGAAATGGCTGACGGCCGTACCGACTTGGCATGACCCTATCCTGAGCGGGAGAAGGCTTTACGGCGTTGCTTCGGTCGAGCGCCGGACGATATCCAGGATTTGCAGTTGCAACTCCTCCTGCACGGCGAGGAAAGCGGAGTTGCGCGTGACGTCGACATGCGCGCGAAGCTCGAGCGTCATGGTCTTTTCGCCGAAGTTGGTAAGCCGGACGCGCACCGAATCTGCCAGCACACTCTGGTGAGCCTGCAGCACGGTCTGGATATCAACGGCAATCCGGCGCACCTGTGCGTCGGTCGTGCCGATCGGCAGGCTGACGGTGGTTTCGAACGGGAAGCGTCGGCGGCGGGAGAGGTTCTGGATGCGCGTCTGTGCCAGTTCGGCATTCGGGATCGTTACGACGGTGTCATCCAGGCGGCGGATTTTCGTGGTGCGCAGCCCGATTTCCTCGATCGTACCTGTCTCGGTGCCGATGCGGCAGAATTCGCCGACACGGGCGGTGCGATCGGCGAACAGAGTCAGTCCGCCGATCACGTTCTCCAGGGTCGGACGCACGGCCAGCGCGACCGCCAGGCCGCCGATACCGATGCCGGCCAGCAGCGGGCCAATGGGGACGCCAATGAAATCCGCGGCGACGAAGATGGTGACGATACCGATGGCGATGCCCGACAATGTGCTGATGACGCGCACAAGTTGCGCTTCCAGGCTGGTTTCCTGCATCGCATAGGCGGCGATGATGGTATCGCCCGCGAGTAGCATCGCAGTGATGGCAAACCAGCCGAACCCGCCGATCGCCGCCAGCGGCATCAGGAACAGTATAGCTTCCAGCGGTGCCCCCCAGACTTTCAGCGCGTATTGCGCCAACGCCAGGGTCATGAAGCAGAGGCCTGTGACCGCCAGCGCGGCCAGTGGTTGGCCGAAGCGCCGAAATCGGCCGGCTGCGTCGGCGTCGTGACGGACACCCCAGAAGATGATGTGGAGCGATGCGGCGATTGTGACGAACAGCAGCACGGCCAAGCCGATCCATTGCCAGACGGCCTGGCCGAACACGGAGGCGCGTAGGGGGGCAGGCAGTGCATCGACGAGCCGGTGCGGGATCATCGGCCCGGGCAAAAAGCGCCATTTGGTATAGACGGTCTCCACGGCGGCATTGCCGTACCGTTCATTGCCGATTGTGTCATGTAGGGCGTCGGCCAGCATGACTGTCTGCGGTGAAAACAGGAACTGATGGCTACGGGGCCCGCTGCTCACGCGCTCGATCACGATCGCAGTATCAGGCACCTGCCATTGCGTGATCTGTTCCCGCCGCACCGCGTCGAGGTCCGGGATGTCGGACCAGGGCGGCAGCTCGATGTGCTTCAGCACGTCCCAGAGCTGCGAGGCGGCCAACGCCGCTTTCAGGTCCCGGCTGGCGAGCGGCAGGTCCTCGACGTTCATCGTATCCATCATGCGCTGCATCGACGGCGTCTGCGACCAGGGCACGCCGATCGTAAGGATCTGTTGTTGCGCCACCTCCCCGTTGGCCATCAGGGTCTGCAACGTGGAACGCGGGCTGGTCAGGTTGGGCTGCGCGAGCAGGTAGGGCTTCTCCTCCATGCCGAGGTCGAACCGGGCATCAAGCAAGGAGACCAGGCTGGCGGTCAGGATGAGGGCCAGCAGAGCGAAGGTCGTACGAGTGATAAATCGGCGCATCGAGCGTACTCTTGCTGTTCCAGGGGCAGACGCTGCGAAGGACATCACACAGGGCTTGGGGTGGCCGCGTGGTTACCATACACGTACCGATCCGGTGCCCAAGGTGCATGGTCTCTGTGATCATCACGGCGGCCATGGGTTCGGCTGCTGGTGTGGTAATCAAACCCTGCGAGGGACCGCGAAAAGACCGCCGGAGATTGGGGCGCGCGCGGCCTCGGGCCGCGTCCTGCGGTCCGCGTGCCCCATTGGCGTTCCCGCACTACACAGTTGGACACGACCCTGGAATATGGCGACACGTTCGAACACGCGCATGCTAGGCCGCGCGCAACCAGGTTCTACGCTGGCGGAAAGAGCTGATCAAACAGACACGGATGTGAGGAGCAGGCCGAGATCGTGACGATTCTCATTGGGATTGATTTGACCAGACCGAGGCCTGTTGACTGAGAACACCCATTAGGACAACCTGAATGTCGACGAGTCAAGGTCAGGATAAAATGTCTGATCATCCGCCCGGGCTGTTCGTTCCCTATAGCTGGAGCAATCCCGACCACAAAGTCTGGGTCATAGGCCTTGCCAACCAGGTTAGGCGCGCGGGTGTGCATGTGGTGATCGACAAGGCGGTCGAAGTCGTCAGACCTCAGTTTAGCCGTATTGCAAGCACAGTGTAATGGAACATAAGGGAAAAAATGCCGCACTGAGCATTGTCCTCTGGCTGCTGATCGTCGCGTATGCGGTGACCACCGTGGTGGCGGATGCTTTTCCCCACGTGTTTACATGGTCGCTCATTCTGCCTCTTACCATAATCATACCGCTCTGTTTCGGCGTGATTCACGGCGCGATCCGTTACCGTGTCGCGGGCATTGCCGTGTTCCTGGTGCTGTGCCTTGGCATCAGCAACATCATGGAAAATGTGGGCGTAATGACGGGCTTTCCGTTCGGACCATATTACTACACTGATGCCCTTGGACCCAAACTGTTCCTCGTGCCCCTGCTGATCGGCCCCGCCTATTTTGGCATGGGTTACGTGAGCTGGGTGCTGGGAAATGTTCTGCTCGGCACCGACCGGCGCCACGACGTCCTGGCAACCGTCGCGGTGCCGGTCGTTGCAGCGTTTATCATGGTCGGCTGGGATGTTTGCCTCGATCCCGGTTCGTCGACGATCGCCCAAATATGGATATGGGAGAAAGGCGGCGGATATTTCGGGGTGCCGCCGGTAAACTATCTCGGTTGGTATTTGACGGTTTACCTCTTCATGCAATCCTTCGCGCTGTATCTGAGGCTCCGGCCGGAACCTGCGGCGCCGGCGCTGCCGGACAGCCATTGGTATCAGGCCTGCGCCGTGTTTGCGGTGATGGCATTGGACTTTCCAGCGACTTATTTCGGCGGGGAAAACCGACCGATCACGGATGCCACTGGAAAGATCTGGCAAACCGGGGATATCTACGAGTCGGGGGCAATCGTCAGCCTGTACACGATGTTGTTCGTCTCCGTCGCAAGTGTCGCTGTCCTATTACTGCGGCGGGCACCTAGGACTGCCAATTCTGATTAGCATCTGGTGCTCTCTTGTGGCGTCGAAACAGCCGGATGCACACAAAATCGTCACGGCGGCAACGGAGACACATGCATGAGCCAGTTCGACGCTGAATTTTGTATCGTGGGTGCCGGATTCGCCGGCCTCGCGGCGGCGCGTCAGCTGACGCAAGCCGGACATACCGTGGCTGTTCTCGAGGCGAGAAACAGGGTCGGTGGGCGTGTGTACAGCAAGCGGTTGCCAGATGGGACACGGCTTGATGTTGGCGGGACGTGGATCGGTCCGACCCAGGACCGCATGTATGCGCTGATCAAGGAACATGGGCTGGAGACCTATCCGACTCACCACGCGGGCGACATCGTGATGGCACCACTGGGGGCTCCCGTCAGTCGCTATTCCAAGGTCCCGAAGTTCGGCCCCCTGGGGTTACTGAGCCTGGGCGTGGGAATGAAGCGGATCGACACGATGGGAAAGTCGGTACCGCTCGACGCGCCGTGGACCGCTCCCCGCGCTCGCGAATGGGATAGCCAAACCGTCGCCGAATGGCTCGCCTCACCTTGGAACATGCCGTCGGACCTGGCCCGGAAGACCCTGCTGACCTTATTCGGCGGACTCTTCTGCAGTGATCCAGCGGAAATCTCCATGCTGCATCTGCTGTTCCTGTCGCACGCGCATAACGGCTTCAAGTACACCACCGGCGTTGAAGGCGGCGCGCAGCAAGACCTCGTCGATGGTACCATGCATGTCCTGGCCGAGCGCATGGGGGAAGCGCTCGGCGATGCGTTGCATCTCGAGTCGCCGGTGCGACGGATCAAGCAGGATCGGGATGGCGTCGATGTCGTGTCGGATACGGTCACGATCCGAGCGCGCCGGGCGATCATCGCCACGCCGCCGTTGCTGGCGTCGCAGATCCAGTATGAGCCAATGCTGCCCCCACGCCACGCGCACCTGCTGCGACGCATGCCCGCGGGGGCAGCTATCCGGATCCTCGCCGTTTATGATGAACCTTTCTGGCGACGCGATGGTCTCAACGGCGAATCGGTCTCACCGGGCGGCCCGATCGCTTTGTCGATCGACCAGACACCGCGTGGCGGCAATCCTGGCGTTCTCAGCAGCTATGCTTTTGGACTGCCAGCCCTGGAGGTCGCACGCCTTGCGCCGGACGCGCGGCATCAGGTGTTCCTCGACGCTCTGGCAGAGCGCTTTGGTCCAAAGGCCGCCAAGCCCATCCATATCATCGAGCAGGACTGGTCGGCTGAACCATGGTCGTTGGGTGCCATGATGGCGACGTTCCGGCCCGGCGTGTTGACCTCCTATGGTTCGGCGTTGCGCCAGCCGGCCGGCCGGTTGCACTGGGCCAGCACCGAGAGCGCCACCTTCATGCATGCGATGATCGACGGTGCGGTGCGCTCGGGTGAGCGCGCGGCGACCGAGGTTATGGCCGCCGACTGACCCCACCGCGGGTTGCGGGGTCTGCTTTGCAATGGCGGTGGAGTGAATGTTGGCCAGCTCAGGTGCGGAAGAAACCGGCCAGGGCGAATAGGCCAGAGCCGACGAAACGCCCGGATTTGAGTGATTTAGGAACTAAATAGGAACATCGGGATGCACAGGTTCAAGGCATTCTGTGGATTGATATCAGCACTCGTACGAGGGGTGATATCCCGCGTCCCGCGCAATTTTCCGCCAGGTGTGACGCGGCGGAGTACGACTCTCTGTCCCGGCGCCTCCGTTGCCATATCTTTCCGCTTTGGGCCGGTCTAAGCTCGAAGCCCTGTTAGTGGAACTGTTCGGCGAGGTCGCCACACTGAAGCAGACCGTCGCCGGACAGCGCGAAGCGATCGCGCGTCTGAACGACCTGAAGGGCCGCGCGAGCTACGCGATCTCCAACGGCATTCGGTTGGTTTCCCGATAGGTCAGGATACAGGCAAAGGAGACCATGGCGGCGGCTATCACCAGGAACGCGGGGCTGAGATCGTTCTGCGTTCGGTTCACCAGCCAGGTCGCGGCAAGAGGGGTGACCCCGCCGACAATCCCAAGCGTCACATTGTATCCCAGCGCGATCGCGGTGCACCGAACCGTAGCCGGTGTCGCCTCCACCATGATAGCTGGCTGGGCACCCAGGAACATCCCGACCGAGACAACAAAGCCCATCTGCCCCAGCAAAACCAGGGCGGGATCTGGATGGTGCATCAGCCAAAACAATGGCAGCGCGCCCACGAACGCAATTGCAGTAGCGCCGAGAAGTATGGGCTTGCGGCCGACACGATCGCAAAACCAACCCATGCCCACCATTACAACCAGCAGAATAATCATGCTGATCGTGTTGATCTCCAACGCCTGGGCGGGCGCGACGCCGTCAGCCAACTGAATCCAACTCACTATATAAACGAACAACAGATAGAACCCGACCGCGTTGAAGACCGACAACCCTGCCAGGCGGGCCAGCAACGGACCATGGTCTCGCAAGGTCCCGATAACGGATGTCCGTTCGACGGGGCCGACGCGTGGCGCCTCCACCACATGACGACGGAGCACGAAACCGGCAATCCCAACCACCAGACCCATCAGGAACGGGATACGCCACCCCCAGGTCGCCAGGGTCTCACCAGGCATCAATGCGGCAAGGATTGCGCCTGTCGCCGAACCCAACAGGATGCCTCCAACCGCACCGCAGCAGGCGATGGCCCCGATCAGGCCCCGCCGGCCGCGTGGCGCGTGCTCCACCATGAAGACGATCGACGTTGTATATTCGCCGCCGACGGAAAGTCCTTGGACCATTCGCAAGACGGTGAGTAGAACAGGGGCCATCACGCCCAGAACATCATAACCGGGCAGGACACCAACCAGAAACGTCGGAATGGCCATCGCCATCACTGAGAATGACAACGCGGCTCTGCGGCCCAGCTTGTCTCCGATCCGGCCCACCACCGCGCCGCCAATCGGCCGCATCAGATACCCAACAGCAAAAAGACCAAATGCCGAGAGGATCTGCGCGACGCTATCCTCGCTCGGAAAAAATGCACGGCCGATAGACGCGGCGAAGTAGCCGTAGATCGCGAAATCGTACCATTCGAGCACGTTGCCAATGGCGCCGGCTGCGATGACCCTACGCGTCGGAATGGAAACCATGAAAGCCCCCTTGGTGCCGCGGGAAGTGTCGCGCGAAGCCCGGGCCAAGGATAGCGTGCCCGTGGAGTCGGCCCTTGCCATGGGGTCTCAACCGGCCGGCTGTTGGGACTCGATGCTACAGGGACATCAAGGGCACCCAGAAATACTTAGCTCTGTACCACCTGCAATCGCCAAATGTAGCAGTCTCGGACGTATGGACGACTGCCTCGCGGACGCCGTGCATCTATCGCATGCGTCGGCATATCCCGGATCACCTACAATTTCTGACGAAGCGTATGTTCATGGCGCCTGACCGCGCAGGAGCGTTGCCGCCCGGATCAATTTGGACCGCGCCCACGTCGCACCACGGCAATAACATTACAAGGTCCGCCCCGCATCAGTGCATCGCAACAAGGCTGCTGGAGTGGCATCGACAATGACGAAAGGGTACGCGAGGACTCACTGCGTCGCGCAGGAACGGGTCGGCGTTGGGTGCAAGCGGCGGATGCGGGAATTGCCCCGTCGGGCACCTCGCCAAATGCGTTCCGGAGCCGGGCAGGAAATCAATGGGAAGGACGTCAGGACAATGATCGCCGCCATCAGCATGATACGACGCCTGGACGGGATCACGCTTGGAGCGTTCCGTCGCCACTGGCTGGACGTGCATGGCCCGCTGGTCTGCACGTTTGGCGGCCTACGGGCCTACATGCAATGCCATCCGATCGAGTCACCTGCAATGAACACGCGCGCAAGGGCGCTCCCGATCGACGGCTTCCCGATCTTGTTTTTCGACAATCACGCTGAACGGGCCAAGACCAAAGGCTCCCCGGCGCTTGCGGCACTCGACGTAGATTCCACGCTGTTCATTGGCGCCGTGGCGCGGATCGCGGCAAATGTCGAGACATTGGTTCCGGAGGTTGCATCGCCTGGCCGCGTCAGCGCACTGCTGCTGTACCTGGACCCGGCTGACGCCGAGCAGGTCAATGCCGATTCCGACAGGCTGGCAGGACTGCCCGGTGTGCAGGCGCTGCTCCGGTATCACATTCGCGGACAGGGGGCGGCGGTCAATTCCACGGTCCCCCACTTGCCGATAACCGTCGGCGCGGCTCTGCAGGCCCGGTTCGGCAGCCTGGTCGACCTGGAATGCGCGATGGAGGGGTGGGAACCGACCCATGCTGCCCGGTTCGTCGTCGAGGAACACCGACTGGTCTGATTGGCCACGCCGCAGCTCTCCAGGTCTGCCGTGAGGTGTGCGGATGACAGGGTACCCCTGAGCTCGTTCATCCGTCTGATCCGCGCGGCAATTTCGCTTGTCGCGTGTCGGGTCGCGAAGCTGGCGCCGAATCACCCCTGACAGCTTACCGAAGCAGACGTCATCTCGACCGGCGGGACCGGTCCGTCTATCGTGATCTGAATCATCGGCGCCCCAACCAGCCGGGTGTCGGCGAATTGTTCTCGCCGTCCTCCTATTCGGCGGGCCGCATCACTATGGGAATTTCGTCCAAATGACCCATCCAGGCCCCTTCGCACCCGAAATGCTGCCCACGGGTGTGCGCTCCCGCCTCATTCCCAATGTCAACGGGATGACGGTGCACATTCTGGAATCTGGGTATGACGTGCCGAACCGGCCCTGCGTGCTTCTTCTGCACGGGTTTCCGGAACTCGCCTGGTCCTGGCGGCGCGTGCTGGGGCCCCTGTCGCAGGCCGGCTACCATGTCGTCGCGCCGGATCTGCGCGGCTACGGCCGCACCTCCGGCACCAATCCCGGCTACGATGACGATCTGATGCCGTGGCGCACCATCAACCAGATCCGGGACATGATGGGGTTGCTCTGGGCGTTGGGCCACCGGTCGGTCGAGGCGGTGGTCGGGCATGATTTCGGTGCAATCGTCGCCGCCTGGTGCGCGGTGGTTCGCCCGGATGTGTTCCGTCGTATGGCATTGATGAGCGGCCCCTTCGCCGGTCCACCCGACATCCCGTTCGATACGGACCGCCACCCAATCGAGGCAAAACCGGACCCAGTGCATGCCGAATTGGCCGCTCTGCCGAGGCCTCGGAAGCATTATCACCGCTACTACGGCACCCGCCCAGCCAATTCCGATATCATGGAATGCAGCCAGGGCGTGCATGACTTCCTGCGCGCCTATTTCCACCACAAGAGCGGGGACTGGAAACAGAACCGGCCGTTCCGCCTGGCCGGCTGGACGGCGACCGAGCTGGCGAAGATGCCGACCTACTACATCATGGATCGGGATGAGACGATGGCGGAAACGGTGGCGAAGGAGATGCCCTCGGCCGCCGAGATCGCCGCCTGCCAGTGGATGCCGGAGGAAGATATGCGCGTATACAGCCAGGAGTACCAGCGCACCGGGTTCCAGGGCGGACTGCAGAACTATCGCGTGCGGCTCGAGAACGCTGGCCAGTCGGACCTACAGGTCTTCGCCGGCCGAACTGTCAATCAGCCTTCTCTGTTCGTTTCCGGCACCCGAGACTGGGGCGTGTATCAGGCGCCGGGCAATCTGGAGCGGATGCGCGACGTGATTTGCACCAACATGATCGGCTGCCATCTTCTGGAAGGCGCTGGCCACTGGGTGCAGCAGGAAAAATCCGACGAGGTATCGAAACTGCTGCTTGGGCTATTGGAGGCGCCGATCAAGTAGGGGTGGACCAGGTCCGACGGGCAGCCCACATTTTCAATCAGGGGTGCGCGAGATCCCATCTGAGTGAACGGCGTTGGGCTCCCTGCGGCCGCTTCGTTGGCCGTCAAAGCGATAGCCGAGCATGTCGGGTTCGGCGTTTCCAGGGTCGCGGTGACTTCCCGACACTTGGACTCGCTTTGTCGGGTGAACAGCCTACCAAATCGATGGTTGGTGATCTCACGCCCGCGTGGAGGCGCCAGTGGCAAGCAGCGTACGCACGACCCTCCGAATTGCGATCCCGACTGCGGATGATTGCGCGGCCCTGCACCTGGCGATGGAGCAGGTTCCGCTGCGGGAGGTCGGGGGCGAGCGCCTCGATCGCTCAGGGGTCAGGTATCGACGAGGGGTACTCTGCGAAAACGCCCGCCTGAACGCTGGGGAGGCGCTTTATCGCGTGCTTTCTCTCCCTACATCAGTTGCGGCGGTGAGCAATGCCATCGCGACGAGCAACGTTCAATTCCGGGAGTGCGGCCGGTCGGCGCATACGCCCGCCCACGCATGAGAGGAGAGATCACGATGACCCAAGCGCCGCAGACCCGCCGCACCCTCCTCGTCGCCGGCGCCGCGACGTTCGGAGCTGCGGTCACGACCGGCGCCTCCGGTCTCCTCGCACCGGCGCGAGCGCAGGGCCTCGCCCCGACGCCGACGATGCGGGGCGGTGCCAACAACTATCGGCCCGGCGCGCCGATTGTGGAGCGCATTGGCGGCGGTGGCTTCTGGATGACCGGCACGGTTCGGCGCGCCGGCGATGGCGCTCCGCTCCCGGGCGTGCGCATCCAGATTTGGGCACATACGACGGAGGGGTATGAGCGCGACCCGCAGAGCCACGGCGCCACGCTGACAGACGCGAATGGCGTGTTCAGGATGGAGATGCCGCAGATCGTGCCCGCCTTCGGCCAGCCGCACGGGCACCTCGCATACGATGCAGAGCACGATGACAAGGGCTTCGAGACGGTCTTCCTTCGACCAGTGATGCCCAGCGCCCGCGACACGAGCCTGAGCGCGCACTTCGTCCTGCGACCGGTGTGATCAGCACGAGGCCGGTGCGTGCGGTGCTGATCTGGGCGGCCCTCGCGGCCGCTCTGACCGTGCCGGTCGTGGTCGCGGCGGCGAGTCCGCTGCTCGCATGGCGCGACCCGATCTACATCGCGGCCGGCTTCGCGGGGGTGGTTGCGCTGGGGCTGCTGCTTGTCCAGCCCTTACTTGCCGGGGGATATTTGCCGCGCCTGCCCGCGCGGCTCGGACGGCGGCTGCATGCCTGGGTAGGGGCTGGGCTCACGGCGGCGGTGGTAATCCACGTCGTGGCGCTGTGGCTGACCAGCCCGCCGGACGTCGTCGACGCACTCCTCTTCAGATCGCCGACGCCGTTTTCTGCTTGGGGCGTGGTCGCCATGTGGGCGGTGTTCGCGGCTGCGCTGCTCGCCGCGCTCCGCCGGCGGCTGCGATTGAAGCTGCTGGTCTGGCGCCTGTGTCACATCACCTTTGCAATGGTGATTGTCGTGGGCAGCGTCGTCCATGCGATGCTGGTCGAGGGGACGATGGGGGTCGTTTCGAAGTCGGCGCTGTGCGCACTGGTTCTGGCGGCCGCTGCGAAGGTCGTGGTCGATCTGCGGTTATTTGCCGACATTCCCCGGATTGCCGGGCGATCCGGCCATTGATCTACGAGCGCGGCGGTGGTCCGACAGATCTTGCAACGGTGACGGCGCCTTGATGACGCGCACCGCGGGTTTGAGCGGTCGATGGTCGCCGTCGGAGCGGAAAACAGGCGCTGTTGGTCGTGAAGCCGCCAAGTGGTTTCGCCGGTTGAAGGCGTACAGGCAACTGCCGGTCTTGCAGGCGGCATCCCGAGCAATCCAGGTGCCATACGACGCCGACGGAAGCGTTGATCTCCAAGCCGTCGCTGCGTAGGGTCCTATGAGGCAACGCCCGTCAGGCGAGTTTCCACAGAGAGCGGGACATCGCCCACAGACGGTCATCTGGAACGCAAATTTGGGAGCGTCAGGAGAATGTCCTCGTCGACTTTCAATGCATCTCATGGCGATGGTTACGAATTGCAGATGGGTCGCTGGAGCCGACGGCTGGCTCCGCGCTTTGTGGAGTTCGCGGGCCTGAGCGCTGGGGGGAAGGTGCTGGATGTCGGTAGCGGCACAGGGGCGCTCAGCTTCGAGTTAGCCAGCAATCCCGCGTTCGGTGCCATTCAGGGCGTGGACTTCTCACCTGCGTACGTCGCCCATGCCGACCGTAACAATCATGACCCGCGTGTGCGGTTTCAGATCGGCGATGCCTGTGCCCTGGAATTCGCCGATGCGTCATTTGACCACGCGCTGTCGATGCTGGTGTTGCAATTCGTTCCGCGCTTCGACGTCGCAATTAGTGAAATGCGGCGAGTCACCCGTCCCGGCGGGACTGTGGCGGCGGCAGTATGGGATACGCGCGGTGGCTTCGTGGCGTATCGCATGTTCTTCGACACGGCGGCGATGGTCGAACCTTCAGCCGGGGAGTTGCGCAAGCGAGTCTATATTCGGCCTCTATCGCGGCCCGGCGAACTGGCCGAGGCGTGGCGACGGGCTGGATTGCGGGATGTTGTCCAGGATATGCGGACGATCCGCATGGATTTCTCTTCCTTCGCGGATTTCTGGGCACCGAACGAGGGCAAGGACGGCCCGATCGCTGAATACGTTGCCAAGCTGGCGCCGGAGGTGACAACTCGGATCCGTTCGGCCGTTCAAGGCGCCTACCTGGACGGCGAACCAGACGGTCCGCGCTCTTACGCGGCGACGGCTTGGGTGGTCAGAGGCACCGTGCCTCGCTGATCGCCTTGTCGCACGCAACGCAGCGGTGATGGTCGACGGGGGAGGGCAGAATGACCGGACAGGGGATACGCTTCGAAGACGGCGCAAGCTACGAACGGATGATGGGAGTTTGGAGCCGGCTGGCGGGCGAGGTCTTCCTCGATTGGCTGACGCCGACTTCGGGTCAGCGATGGATCGACATCGGCTGCGGCAACGGTGCCTTCACCGAGCTGCTCATCGAGCGCTGTGCTCCGTCAGAGGTCCATGGAATCGATCCGTCCGACGCGCAGCTTGCCTATGCCCGCATGCGCCCCCGATGCTCCCTGGCAGAGTTCCACAAGGGCGACGCCATGGCGCTTCCTTTCCCCGCAGGCAGGTTCGACGCGGCCGTCATGGCGTTGGTGGTCGTGTTCGTTCCCGATCCTGCCAAAGGCATCGATGAAATGATTCGCGTCGTTGGTCCGGGCGGCGTGGTGGCGACCTATGTCTGGGACATGCTGAATGGCGGTTTCCCGCTCGATCCGATCCTTGGTGAGATGCGCGCGATGGGTCTTTCGCCTCCGCAGCCGCCGCAGGTCGGCGCGTGCAGGCCGGATGCGCTACGCGAGCTATGGGCAGGTGCGGGTCTCAAGGCCGTGGAGGCGCGGGAGATCACGGTGCACCGGACCTTTGGGAACTTCGACGAGTTTTGGGCGATCAACACGAATAGCTCCATGATCGCCACGACCCTCGCGGCAATGCCCCCAGGCGACGCGGAGAAGCTGAAGGAGCGGGTAAAAGTCCGCCTGCCACCGGACGCCGCAGGGTTGGTCACCTGTGCCGCGCGCGCGAACGCGATACGGGGCCGCGTGCCAGCGTAGCTATTCACGCCGGGGGGCTCTGGCGCTGCTGATGGTGGGGTCGGAGGCGGAATTGGAATTGTTGGCCACGCGGGATGTGCGAGGGGCGTTCGTGACTCGGGGCGCAACCTGAGTGGCTTGCCGCCTCTCTTGCGTGGCCGAGAGCGGGTTGCTGGATCGCTTGCCGTTGAATGATTGAACGATACCGGAATGAACGTCGTCGTCTTCGGCAATCCCAGCCAATGCGCGCGGCTTGCTCCCCGCCAGGGACCCCAGAAACCGATGGCGCTCGTCCAAAGGTGGTATGGCGAAGCGCGGCGAACCCGACTGACACCGGCACCTGGATCAGTCCGGCGCCTCGGCAAGGACAACCGAGCCATCGTTCAACACGAAGATCACCTCGATGCCCCGCGCCTTCGCCATCCGCATGCTTTCGTCGACGCCGAGGACCATGAACGCCGTGGCGAACGCATCCGCCTCCATGCAGGTGGGGGCCATCACGGTGACCGAGGCGATGGCATTATCGAGCGGGGCTGACCTCGCCGCATTCATCGTGTGCGACACGATTCTTCCATCGATCTCGATCCAGTGACGATAGTTGCCGGACGTGGCAACCGCCATGTCATGCAACTCAATGACGCCCATCGCCTCACGGACGGATCGGTCGGGACGCTCATGGGCGACGGCCCATGGCTCGCCGTTGGGCTTCACAGCTTTGGCCCGCATCTCCCCGTCAATCCCGACCAGCCAGGCGGGAATGGCAAACGCGTCCATCACGCGGGCCAGTTCATCGACTCCAAACCCCTTGGCGATGCCAGAGAGATCGAGGCAAAGCGCCGCGGTCTTGCATGCCAGGCCAGCGCCTTCGTTCAACAGAAGCGTCGATGTCGTGACCGGTCGCGGTCGGTTCGCCACCCCGGCCCGATCGGGCCACAGGCCAGGCGCACCGAAACCCCAAGCGGCAACGAGGTCACCCACGCCGATGTCGAACGCGCCTTTCGTGATCCGGCCGATCTCCAGGGATGTCGCCAGGACCCGCATCAAGTCTCGCGGCAGCTTCACCCATGCGCCAACCGGCGCCGCATTCAGCCGGTTCAGGTCTGAAAGCGGCTTCCAGGTCGACATCTGCCGGTCGACCTGGTCGACGGCCTCAAACAACGAAGCGGCCAGCGCCGGGATGTTCGTGTCCTCTGGCGCATAGAATACCGCTGAGTAGCGCGTCCCCATCGTGGCCCCATTCAGCGCCTGCCGAACGAGCGGACGGGAGTGCGTCGTGTGGACCGCGCGATCAGTAGACATCTTCAAGATACCGTCCGTTTGATCTCAGTGTCGCCAGGTCAATTCCCAGCGGTTCGACGACCGCGCCAAGCGCGCTCCCCACGCCCCGCGCCATATCGCGGCCGCCGCACACCATCACCTGCGCGCCACCGCGCAGCAGATCCCGCAGTTCGGCCGCATCCTTCGCGATCCGCTCCTGGACATAGGACCCACCCGGAACGCGCGAGAAGGCTGTCTTCAACCGCGTCAGGCGGCTATCGGCGAGATAGTTGGTCAATTCGTCCTCATACAGAAAATCCGAAGCCGGGTCGCGGCCGCCCCAATACAGGTGAACCGGGCGGAGGCCTCGGTTATGGCGGATGATCCCCGCCAGCGGGCCGATTCCCGCGCCGGCCCCAATCAGGATCAAGGGGGTCTTGCCGTGGTTCGGTCGAAAGGCCGGATTGGGGCGGATGAACGCGTCAACGGTCGAGCTTGGCTCCAACTTGTGCAGGAACTCGGAGCAGACACCGCCAGCTTGCTTGCGCACACAGATCTCAAGCACGCCGTCGCTTGAGGACGATGCGAGTGAATAAAACCGCGGCAAGTTGCTGTTCGGCGCAAGAATGCCGACCAGATCGCCGACCTCAAACCGAGGCAATCGAACCCCGAACAGACGCGACCACGGGGTGCGAGCAGCGGGTGCCCGGAAGCGCAGGATCGCGGTCGGCGCCTGCACCTCGGCGCCGTAGTCAATGCGCTCCAGCAGTTCCAGAGGGATTGTCCTGGGGCGCGCGGGAATATGCGCCAATACCAGCGGATGGCCCAGGGCCGAACCGAGATCAGCGCCCCATTGTGTGAGCTCCTGGGCCGATTGCCGGTCGATCCGCCTGGTGGCCAACAGCTCTGGCCAATCGTTGTCGGCCAGAGCAGCGGTGACATCTTCTGCGAACTGACAGAAACGCGGAAAGCAACGATCGCCAAAGCCCAGGACCGCGACGGGCACACGGCTCGTCTGCCGGTTCAGGCGGGACAGGAAATGGGTCGCCGACGCCGGTGCGGTCCCATCGCCATAGGTGGACGTCATGATGACCATCCGTTTCGCCCGCGCATAGGACGGGGCCAGCCGGTTCATTGGGGCGGCATGGACCTTGTGGCCGGCTTGCGTCAGCGCGCCGTGCAACGTCGCCGCAACGCCCCATGTGGCGTTGCCCTGGCTACCCACGAGAATGATCGTATCGGCGACGTTCGCCCCGACATTGTCGCGGATCTTCGGCAGGGCACCGCGACGCCGCCACCAGATCAACCCACCGCTTCCCGCCAGCACGGGCACCATGAGCGCGGCCAGGCCAAGGACCAAAGCCAGCGGCCAGACGCCCCGCCCGGTGTGCAGCGAATAGACGACCTCGTAGATCCGGCGCGCCGTGGCATGCGGCTCATGGGTCAGCGTGACGCCGGTCGCGGCATCGATATGGCTGATCCCCTGGGCGGTCGTGAGTGAATAGACGTCGGTCAGGTCGTTCGCGTAAGGGAATGTCAATTCACGGAAATCAACGATGTCGACAGTCTGGAGCGCTTGCAGCGCACCGACTGGCAAACGCGCCCCGCCATTCACGTTGGCGGGCGTGGCCGCGTCCAACGCCATGCCATCGGACAGAAACCCGAACGTCGTCAGCGACATGTAGCATCCGGTCAGCCCCGACAGCAGCAGCCCGATCACGGCAAAGCGGGCGATTTCAGTATGCAGGCGCTGTATCGCCGAACCGCGCACCGGACGCAGGATCGGGCGCAGGATCGCGTGCCAGCCGCCCAGACGCGCGGCGAGCAGCGCGGCGCCGGACACCGCCAGCACGACCATCGCCAACGCGCCAATGCCCGCCGTGGCCCGCCCCGCATCGCCCAGCAGCAGCGAACGGTGGAGGTTGGTGACGATCCGCGTGAACCCGGACGGCGCGAAGGGCGCGATCACCGACCCCGTCACCGGATCAATCACATCCGCCGCCGCTCGCCCACCGTCGAAGTAATAGACGATGATCGAACCGGATGTGGCACGGACGATGCGGTCGACCTCCGTATGTCCGGCCACGGCGGCCTCGGCAAGCGCCGCCACGTTGACGGTTCCCGCCGGTGGCACGACGGCCCCCGCCCGCTCGATCGCGGGATCGAGCGACAGCAGGGCGCCGGTGACCGCCATCACAGAAACGAGCAAGGCGGCGAGGAGACCCGGCAGGGAATGGATTTGGCGTACCATGACGGCGGTCCCGCTTTGAATCACATATCGAAACGGAACGACTTCACATAGCCCTTGCCGGCGGTCGGCTTGCCCGCCGCGGCGGCGGTCAGCGGCACAATCACCTCGGCCGGATTGTCCCGGCCGTTCTCCACCGCGCTGTCGATGCGGATCTGATACCCCGCATCAATCAGGGCATCCGCCACGGCCACGCTGACCTTGAGCGATTGGCCGCTGCCGACGCTGGCTCCGGTGATGCCATCGATGGTGCGGGCATCCGCGGTGTTGCCGCGCGCCCATTCCCGCAGATGCTTGTGATACTTCGTCTTCCGGCCGGCGACGTGCAAGGTCGAATGGACCTTGCCCTGCGCATCGGTCAGGTAGATCGCGAGATAGGCGCCGTTGCCGCCGTAATCGGCGAGTGTGGTATTGAGCATGACGGTCTTCGCCTCGGCCAGGGCCGGGAAAGCGAGGCCGGCGACGAGACCGAGCGCGATGGCAGATTTTTTCATGTTTCTCTCCAGAGAGCGTGCATCGATACTGGAGAGATGACCGCTGAACCTGACGCAGACCTGAAGGCCGACAAGAATTGTCTTCAGGCAGCGTTCAGGTTCATGGCGGGATCGGTCGCACTGGCTTTCATGCAGGCCGCCGCGGCACGGATGGACTGGCAAGGGTCGGAGGCAGGTGCAGCCTGGCCTCGAACCCCTCGGATTGTCCCGGGATCGGCGACAACAACTCCAACCGGGCACCGACACCCGCCGAGATCGCCTCGGCGATCGCCAGCCCCAGACCCGACCCCGCGGCGCCCGAGGCACCCCGCTCGAACGGGCGCTTCAGTCGTGCCAGGACCGCGGGTGGAACGACCGGTCCGCCATTCGCGACACTGAAGCGGCCATCGGCCGAGAGCGCAACAGACACGGGCGAATCGTCAGGACCATGCTTCAGCGCATTTTCGATGAGATTGCGCGCAAGGATCGCGAAGGCATCGGCATCCATATACGACCGCAACACGTCACCCGGCGCGATCTCAATTTCCAGCCGCTCGGCGGCATCCCGGTCATGGCCGATGTCCGACAGGACAAACCGAAGCACTTGCACGAGGTCGACCGGTTGGTCGCCAAGCAGACCGCCCCCCTCGGCCTTCGCCAATTGAAGTAGCTTCTCCGAAATCCGTGCCAACTGCCGCAGCGCGGTTTCGACCGACCGGGCCCGCTCGCGGGTCGGTTGGTCCGTCAATTCCGCGAGCATGCGCTGCGTTTGTGCCAGCGCCGCGGCAATCGGCGTGCGCAACTCATGCGCGCTATTGGCGGTAAACGCGCGCTCCGCGTCCAAAGCCCTGCGGAGGCGAGCAATGAGCCGATTGACGGCCTCGGCCACCGGCCCGATTTCCGCAGGCAACGCCGCCGCGTGGACGGGCGAGAGATTGCCACGCCCGCGTGCCTCGATCTCGGCTTGCAGGGCCAGCACCGGCCGCAGGGAGTGGCCGACCAGGATCCAGATACCCAGGATGCTGACCGGGATCAGCGCGGCCAGCGGCCAGACGAGCATGCGAACCGCCTCCACGAGTGCGCTGTGGCGGTGGCCCTGAAGTTCCGCCGTCGTGACGTACAGCGTGTTCCGTACGCCGGGTTCCGTGTAGACGCGCCCATGCGCGCTGTCGGCGAATCCCGGCTCCAGGTCATCTGGAAACGCCGCCAGATCGGCGTCGTGAGATTGCAGCAGGACGCGGCCATCACGGTCCCGGACAATGTACGTGATGTATTCTTTGTGCGGACCAACCGACGGCACCCGCAACGCTCGGGCTTCTTCCGAAGGATCGTTGTCGCGATTGAGCAATTCGATATAGGCAAGCGGCAGCACGCGCTGGGCCACCTCTTGCAGGGCGCTGTCGAACACTTCGTCGATCTCGGTCCTCAGGACGAGGCCGGCCGCCCCGCTGCCGGCCAACCACAGAATGATCACCGCGATCGCCAGTGCGACGGTCAGGCGACCTCTCAGGCTGCTTCTCAAGCGCTCGCCAGGCCATTTCATGCGCCGTGCCTGGTATCGCCCCTACTTGTGTCGCGCCTACTTGTATCCCGCTGGTCTGTATCGCGCGCAGCGTCCTTGGACTGGCCGAACCGGTAGCCCATGCCACGGATCGTCTCAATCATGGCATGTCCGAGCTTCTTGCGGAGCCGGCCCACATAGACCTCGATCGTGTTGCTCTCGACCTCGGCATCGAACGAATACAGCCGCTCCTCAAGCTGGGCCTTGGAGAACAAGGCGCGCGGGCGTTGCACGAATGCTTCGAACAAGGCCCATTCCCGGGCTGTCAGGGCGATCATGCGGCCGTCCCGCCGAACGGAGCGGTTGGCCAGGTCGATTTCGAGCCCACCCATTTCGACATGGGGATTGGGATTGCCGGCGTAGCGTCGGGCCACGGCGCCAATGCGCGCGGAGAGTTCAGAGAGATCGAATGGTTTCACGAGGTAGTCATCCGCGCCCGCGTTCAACCCCGCGATCCGATCCGAAACCTGATCACGCGCTGTGAGGATGATCACCGGGGTCGCGTCGCCCGCTGTTCGGCGGGCCTTCAGGAAGTCCAGCCCCCGCCCGTCCGGCAGCATCAGATCCAGCAGCACGAGTTCGTATGTGACCGTGCGCATGCTGTCGTCCGCGACATCCAATCGCTTCGCCCAGTCCACCGTGTGCCCATCGGCGGCGATCTGATCGCGCACGGCCTCACCGAGGATTGGGTCATCTTCAACCAAAAGGACGCGCATCGTCTCTCTCTGCAGGGTTCTCGCGGCCGGCACCCCTTACGGACCCAACCTGACACCAGGCTGAACGCCGGTCGCCAGGCCGTTCAGCTTGCCGTCAGGTTGCTGTGCTCTCTCTTAGAGCATGATCGCGCTGAGCGGAACGGAACAGCGTGTGAATCATGCGACAAAACAAAGAGCTAGAGCGGTTTGCCGTTCCCGGTCAGGGTGACACCGCTCCCGGGACTGACTCGAGTGGAGACGACCCATGAGACGCCTTCTACCCGCCATCACACTGGCACTCAGCGTCCTCGGCGTCGGGGCGGCCTTGGCCGAACCCCGCTGCGACGTACCCTTGGCCAATTGGCAACCACGGGAGGCGTTACAGAAAAGGCTCGAAGCTGAAGGTTGGAAGGCCACTCGGATCAAGACCGACGATGGCTGCTACAAGGTTCGCGCCACCAATGACAAGGGCGAGCGTTATAAGGGCACGTTCGACCCGGCGACGCTCAAGGCCTTGAAGGTTGAAATCGATGATGATTGAACCATGATCCCGGCCGCTTGCCATCCTGATTGTGGCCGTCCCGCTGCCCCGCGTGTCAGCCTACAGGGCGGCCGGACCTGCCAGGCTCACCTGCTGACTGGGAACGCGCAGGCGAGCCGCCTCGACCTCGTGGTCACGGGCGCGGGCGCGATGGGTGACGCGTTGGATGCCTGGAATGGCGAGCAAGGTCGGCTTCACGATCTGTTCCATGGACAGCAACGAATAGGGGCAGTTGGCGCAACTGCCGACGAAGCGCACGCTCAGTTCGCCCATGCCCTCATTGATGTCCAGGATATCGAGCCGCCCGCCATCATTCGCCAGCACGGGTGCGATGATCTGTTCCACCACCCGGTCGACCCGCTCCGTCAGGGTTCCGGTATAGAGTTCGTCGCGGTTGACGGTCGCGATCGGTTCGGCCGAACACGGATCGCCGGTGCGGATCGCGGTCAGCGCCTCGGCGTCCTTCGTTTCATCGAGGACGGTCAGCCCAACCAGCGCATTGGCCAGTTCGGGCGAAATCCGTTGCTGCACCAGATGGTTGACGAACGCGCGCGGATGGGCGGGGGAGAATGACAGCTTCGACTGGTACTCCGCCCAGTCCAGCGGCACCGGACCGTCGATCTTGAAATTCTCGTCGCCGGTGCGGACGTAATCGACGATCAGTTCGCCCAGCCGATCGAAGAAGCGCCGATGCTCCTTGCCGGTCGCGGCCAGCTTGCGGTTGATCACCACGCCGCGCAGGCGGGTCAGTTCCCGGTCCTTGGGCAGCACGCCGGTCACCACATCCACGCGCACCGCGCGGTTGCGGGCGCGGTCCACCACGATCAGGGCGCTGTTGCCGATGGCGCGGGAATGCACCAGCAGGGTCGCGCCGAGATCGGCTGGGGAAATGCCCAGGAAATGCGCCGGTACGTCGCCCGCGCACGGAATGGCCACACCGCTGACAAAGGCGAGATCATCGCGTTTCACCACCGCGCCCGGGCCGAACAAATGATCGAGCCCGCGTTTGGCGGCGATGAACAACTGGATGGCGACGATCTCTTCCTTGAACTCCAGCACCGCACTCTTGTGGGCGGACAGCAGGTTCAACTCGGTCGGCTTGCCGTCGTTGCCGACGACCGTTACACCGCCGACGAAGTCGGACAGGATGCGGTGCAGGACGCTGTGATAGTCCAGGCGCCGGATCAGCGGCAGCAGCACGCGCAGGAACCGGTCGCGCGGTTCGGCGCCCAAATCCCGCAGCATTGCCCCAGCGGTCTGCCGGTAGGCGGCATCGGCACCATAGCGCTGGAAGAACGCGGTCATCGCGCCGACCGCCTCGCTCAACTGTTCGGAGCCGCTGTCCGTCGGGTTCCGCAACTGGGCGGAGGGCAGCCAGTCGATCCGGTCGGGGGACTCGCGCTGGGTGTCGATCCAATCGGCATCGGTCGGGAACATCGCGCGCCAGTCGGTGAACAGGACATCGATGGCGTGGATCAGCGATGCGTCATCCGGGGCGTCCCACAGGCGGGCTTCCAGCGGGCGCAGGCCCTTGATCTGCACCGGGGTGCGCTTGATCAGGCTTTGATGGGTGAACTGGTCGGCCTCAACATAGTCGGTCAGGCGGTTGACCTCTCCGGGGACGAAATCGATGAAGGCGGCCCCGCGTGGGATGCGGTCGTTGCAGGCGACCTCGGCGATCACGGCGCCGTGATCGCTGATGATTTTCGCCGCGTCGCCCTCCGCGAGCCCCATTGCCGCTGCCTGCTCCGGGTGCAGTTCCACGAAATGGTCGTCCGGGTCCAGGCCGTAGATCGGCAAGGTCTTGATACCGGAATTGTAACGGCCTCGACCCCGAAGTGCCTGGCGGCCCGGCCGCCCGCGCCCGGAAATCAGGGACAATGTGCCCGCCGGCAGCTTCGCGTCCAAGCGAGCGAGGAAGGCGTCCGGTGGGCAAACCAGGCGAGCGCGCGCCGTCGTGCCGCCATGCAACCCGGGAAACGCGGCCTCGGCGGCGCCCGACGGGGCGTAGCGGCCGTTGCCGCCCCATTGCACCCCCATCCCGGCGTTCGCCCGCAAGCTGGCATGACTGATCGGTGTGCCGGCCGCATCCTCCAGCCGGCAATACATATCCAGCTCCCGGCTGACCTCCACGACATGGTCGAACACCTTGTCGGGGCGGATATTGCCGGCATTGTCCAGGTAACGAGCGAAAATCCGATGCACGACATCCGGGTCCAGCCCGTTCAGTTCCGCGGTATCCGGGTCGCGCAGGCGTTCGGCGATCTTCAGGGCCAGGCGCGCCAGAATCTGTTCGTCCGCCCAGGCTTTCTCCGGCGGCTCACTGAGGCGCTGCTGTAGCTGCAGGCTGCGGTCGCCGCGCTGAATCACGCCGGTGCGCTCGACATAGGTCATCGAGGGCAGCAGAACGTCGGCATGTTCCAGCACCCCGTCGGCCAGGAAACTGTCGATGACGATGTTGAAGGACCGGCCCATGCGTCGAGCCCAGTGGCCGACGCGGGGCATGTTCTTGGTCATCTGCGTGCCGACGAACAGGAAGCAATAGATCCGGTCGTCCTCGGCCATTTGCGCGACCGGAGTGCCCTTGTGGGCGGGAATGTTCTCCATCGGCAGGTCCAGCACGCGTGCCAGGGCCTCCCGGTGGGCCGGATTGTCGGGATCGTGGTTGAAGACCAGCTTGCGGCCGTTGAAGCCCATCATCAGTTCGCTGGTGGCGTTGGACTGGCCGGCGACCCGCATGGACCCGGCGCCGCGCCGCCCGACCGCGCCGGTCAGCAGCAGCAGATTGAGGTTCGTGGAAAACCCATACGCGCCGGTCGACTGGTTCACCCCCATGCTGGACACGAAGGCCACCCGCGGGCGGTGCCCGTTCTGGGGTCTGGCGATCAGTTCGGCATAGCGGCGGATCATCGCGGCCAGTTCGGCTACGTCCTGACCAGGTAGGGCAATGCTGTCGGCCGCATCCTCGGCGCGGAAGCGGTCCTGGGCGCAGAGGGCTCGGAACGCCGCCTCGCTCTCGGGATCGACGCGGGCCTGGATGCTCTCCCGATCTTCCCAGCCATTGTCGAAAATCACCCGCGCGACGGCGAGGTTGAACTTCACGTCGCCGCCCTGGCGGAAGCGGACATGCAGGGTACGAGGATCGTCGTCTTGCAGGTCGCTGACGGTGTCGCTGCGCACCGGATCGATCACGACCTTCACGGCGCTTGTGTTGCGCTTGATCTTCTCATAGGCCTGCGGGAACGTGACATAGGCGTTGGTGCCGTGCATCACCGCCACGTCGCATTCCAGCAATTCGTCGAATTGCCGCCAGGTGAAGCTCGCCTCGTTGCCGAAATTGAGTTGATGCGCTGCGCCGGCACTGGTCAGGCAATGTTCGGAATTGGCACCGATGGTGGGCAGGCGGAACACGAGCTTGTAGAGGCTCGCCATCCAGATCGCCTCGATCGTCTTCTGCCCGTTGCCGTAGATTGCCACCGCATCGGGGCCTACCCATTCGCGGGCATGCAGGAACAGCCAGGCGGCGCGGTCCAGCGCCTCATCCCAGGTGACTTCGCGCATCTTGCCGTCGTGCCCGCGCAGCATGGGCGCACGGATGCGGTCATCGGCGATGCCCCGGCGGGCGAGTCGCTTCACCCGTTCCTGGTCGCTGCCGGTCATCAGGGAGGTCTTGCCCTTCACGCAGAGGCCGAGGTCGGACAGGGGGACGATTTTCGCAGTACCGTGCGCGTCCGGCTCGACAGTGTAGGGACAGCCGACGCCGCAGTAACTGCACACGCTGGAGTTGTCGCGGAGCGTGGTATCGCGCGCGCGCAGGCGCGGGTCGTCGAGCAGGGTCGGGTCTTCGGCCATCGCGGCGATAAAGGCCGCGGCTGGCAAGGCAAGCGCTGTGTCGCTGTCGATTCGAGTCGCCGCGATCGTTCCCTGCGTCATCGCTTGTTTCATCCCTGCTTAAGACAGAGTTGCTTCAGGGTGGAAATCCACCCCGCCTTGGACTGCGATAATACTGCGCAGGCCGATCACCATGGCGCAACAGAATGTTCGTCCTGTGCTGCGGATTCAGCCAATAATTCTCCGATCTAGCCGTAATTCCGTCGTTCATTCCGTGCCGGGGTGGCTTGTCTTGAGTGATTATGAGAATTACTATCAAGTAATACGACAATGAGAATTACTATCAGGATTCGGGCGGCAACGGTGTAGCCCCACAATCATCCGACCGTCGCCCAGCGATGGACCGTTCCCCACCACGCCGAACCCGCCGCGGATCGGTTCGGTGGACGGGAATGGCGTCGGACGCCGGCCGGATCGGCGCCGGGATGACCCCGATCATGCACATCACCGGCGGCGGTTCAGCGTCACCTGTCCTGCCTGCCGCCGCGATACCAACCCCGCCCGCACACCCGTTGCGCGCGCTATCCGACATATAACGACACGTCCTGCAACAGAGGCGCTTGACGCCAGCGCTGGCCCTTTGGGCGATTAGCCACCATATACCGCCATCATGACCAAACCCCTGACCGCCGGTGAGCGTCTGACGCCGCCAACCCAACACGACCCCAATCGGCCCGACCGCAATCGCTCAGCGCCGGCGCCCGCTCGCCCCAGGAAGCGCCGCGGTCTGCTGACCCGCCTCTTCCTCGGCCTGATCGGCGCATTCTTCGGCATCGCGGTGCTGGTTGGTGCGCTGGGCGGCATCGGTGGCTGGGTGGCGTATCAGCATTTCAGCGCCGACCTGCCGGATGTGGACGGGCTGCGCAGCTACCAACCCCCGGTCATGAGCCGGGTCTATGCCGGCGATTCGCGGCTGCTGTCGGAACTTGCGACCGAGCGGCGGATCTTCGTGCCGGAAACCGCCATCCCGCAACTGGTGCGCCAGGCGTTCCTGTCCGCCGAGGACCAGAACTTCATGACCCATCGCGGCGTAGATCCCATCGCGATCGTCCGCGCTGCGATCTACAATTTCTCCCATCGAGGGGAGGGGAAGCGACCGGTCGGCGCTTCCACCATCACCCAGCAGGTGGCGAAGAACATGCTGCTGGACAACCAGGTCAGCATCACCCGCAAGATCAGGGAGGCCATCCTGGCCACCCGGATCGAGGAGAACCTGTCCAAGGAGCGCATCCTCGAACTGTACCTCAACGAGATCTACCTGGGCCTGAGCGCCTATGGCGTGGCCGCGGCCGGGCAGGCCTATTTCAACAAGTCGCTGGACCAGTTGACCCTGCCGGAAGCGGCGTTCCTGGCGGCGCTGCCCAAGGCACCCAACAACTACAACCCGTTCCGGTATCCGGATGCCGCCAAGGCGCGTCGCGACTGGGTGCTGGACCGGATGGCCGAAGACCGGGCGATCACCGTGGCTCAGGCCACCGCGGCGAAGGCCGAACCGATCGTGCCCACGGAATTCCGTCGCCAACCACCCATCCCGGCGGCTGATTGGTTCGCCGAGGAAGTGCGGCGGCAACTGATCGCCCAGTTCGGCCAGGACACCACGACCCAGGGCGGGTTGATGGTGCGCACCAGCCTGGACCCAGTGCTGCAATTGGCGGCGGAAAAAGCCCTGCGGGACGGGCTGATGGCCTATGATCGCAGGCTGGGCGGCTGGCGCGGCCCGGTGGCGCAGATTCCGCCCGACGCGAGCCTGGGGCGCGACTGGGCCACCGCCCTGGGCAAGATCCCCCGCCCGCCCGGCATGCTGCCGGCATGGCGGCTCGCGGTCGTGCTGACAGCGAGCGATACCGAGGCGCGACTGGCCTGGCTGGAACCGCAACCCGGCCAGCCGATCGGATCGTCCGTGCAGCGGAACGGCGTGCTCGTCTTGCCGGACATTGGCTGGGCCAGGCCGCTGCGCGATGGGAAACCCGGCGCGACGCCAAAGAAGGTGACGGAGGTCGTGCGGGCCGGCGACGTCGTAATGATCGAGCCGCCGACGGTTCCCGAAGCCACCGCCCCGGCGACGCCCACCACGCAGGCGGCGCCCGCCACTCAGGTCAGTCGTGCCCGTCCGGCGCCCCCGCCGCCCAACCGCGTCAGCCTGCGGCAGATCCCGCTGGTGCAGGGCGCGCTGGTGTCGCTCAGCCCGATCACCGGGCGGGTTGTCGCCATGGTCGGCGGCTGGAGCTTCGAGCAGAGCCAGTTCAATCGCGCCTCCCAGGCATCCCGCCAGCCCGGGTCCAGCTTCAAGCCGATGGTTTATCTGGCGGCGTTGCAGAAAGGCATTTCGCCGAGCCAGCGGTTGCTGGACGCGCCGTTCGTGGTCGATACCGGGGAGGGCAGGTGGCGTCCGGGCAACTACACCGGCACGTTCAATGGCCTGACGACGTTGCGGGTGGCGCTGGAGAAGTCGCTGAATCTGGTGACCGTCCGGCTGGCGCATCAAGTCGGGATGCAGGCTGTCGCGGACACCGCGATCGCTTTCCACATGGTCGACAGCATGCCCCGCGTGCTGCCCGCGGCCTTGGGGGCGGTGGAAACCACGGTGATCCGCGAAGCCGGCGCCTTCGCATCCCTGGCGGCCGGTGGGCGGGAGGTGAACCCGACCCTGATTGACAGCGTGCAGGATCGCAACGGCCATGTCGTCTGGCGCAACCCGGCCATCGCCTGCGACACGTGTGAGGACCCGTCCCGCCCGCCGGAGTTGGTTGACACCCGCAAGCAGATCGCCGATGCGGCCAGCGTGTTCCAATTGGTCACCATGCTGCAAGGCGCGGTGCAGAGGGGTACCGGCACCGCGGCGGCGAAGGGGCTCAATCGTCCGATCGCCGGCAAGACCGGCACCAGCCAGGATTTCATCGACGCCTGGTTCTCCGGCTTCACGCCCGACCTGGCGACCACGGTCTGGATCGGCTTCGACACGCCGAGTTCCCTCGGCAACAACGAAACCGGTGGCGGGTTGGCGGCGCCGATTTTCCGCGACTACATGGCGGTGGCGCTGCGCGACCGGCCGGTGCTGACCTTCCCGATGCCGCCCGGGGTGACCATGGCCAGTTGGGACTCCGGGGCGGGCACGGTCACCGATGCCTTCAAACCGAATCAGGCCCCGGGTGCGTCGGCCGCGCTGGGCGGTGGGTTCGGCGGCGGCGCCGCCATCGAGGAAAGCGGCTCGGGCGCGCCGCGCGCCGTGCATGGCGGGGTGGACAACACTCTGGGCGGCCTGTATTGACGCGCCCCTCGCGGGAGACTGTAGAAGACCATGTCCGCTGAATCCGACGCCCTGAACGAACAGATCAAGCAGTCCGTGGCACTGCTGAGGAGGCATCTTTGACTGGGATGTCGCCGAAGCCCGCCTCGCGGAGCTGAACAACCGCGCCGAGGATCCGGCGCTGTGGAACGACGCCGCCGCGGCCCAGAAGCTGATGCGGGAGCGCAACCAGATTGCCAGTGCGATGGAGGCGGTGCAGCGGCTGGAGACGGAGGTCGCCGACTCGCTGGAACTGATCGAAATGGCGGAGGCCGAGAACGACGAGGCAATGGTCGCTGACGCGATGGCGTCGCTGCGCATGCTGGCCGAGGAAGCCAAGCGCCGGGAGATCGAAAGCCTGTTGTCTGGCGAGGCGGACGCCAATGACTGCTACATTGAGTTCAACGCCGGCGCCGGCGGGACCGAGGCGCAGGACTGGGCACAGATGTTGATGCGCATGTATATGCGCTGGGCCGAACAGCACGATTACAAGGTGCAGTTGCTGGAAGAAAGCGAGGGAGAGCAGGCGGGGATCAAGTCCGCGACCCTGCAAATATCCGGCCCCAATGCCTATGGCTGGCTGAAGACGGAAGCGGGTGTGCACCGGCTGGTGCGAATCAGCCCGTTCGATTCGAATGCGCGACGGCAGACCAGTTTCGCCTCGGTCTGGGTGTATCCGGTGGTCGATGACAGCATCGATATCGAAATCAACGAGGCGGATCTGAAGATCGACACCTACCGGGCTTCCGGCGCGGGTGGGCAGCACGTGAACAAGACGGAAAGTGCCATCCGCATCACGCATGTCCCGTCCGGGATCATTGTCGCCTGCCAGACCGACCGAAGCCAGCATCGCAACCGGGCGGCGGCGATGGAGATGCTGAAGGCCCGTATGTACGAAGCCGAGTTGCGGCGGCGAGAGGCCGTTACGGCGGCTCAGGAAGACGCGAAGACGGATATCGGCTGGGGGCACCAGATCCGCAATTACGTTCTTGCGCCGTATCAGTTGGTGAAAGACCTGCGGACTGGCGTGGAAAAGGGCAACCCGGACGCGGTGCTGGATGGTGCACTGGACGATTTCATGGCCGCGGCGCTGGCGGCCCGGTCCGGCGCGACGCGCTCGGAGGCGAGTGCGCAGGCGCGGTAGTAACCCACGTCGTTGGCTATGCGGGGAATATCGCCGACGTCTGCCCGGGGTCGTGAGCTTGCTCCAGGCAGGGGATCCCGACATTTTCAATGGCGCGCGGGATTACGGTGTGTTGGGCAGGGCATTGCCGGGAGGCCGTTGCCAGGGCTCGATCGCGATGTGTGGAAGGTGGCGTTGGCTGGGATCGACCGTGAGGTGGCGGTTTTGTTAACCGGCTGGCAATCCGGGTGCGGTATCGATTCGGCCCATGCAGGACCTGATTCATGTCTCAAGGTTCGTCCTTCGCACCCTGGTTGGCGCGACATTGTTTTCGCTGATCGGTGGGGCAACCATACTACTGCATTACGCCACGGGGTTGATTGAATACAGTGGTGTGTCTCCAGGTATTGTCAGGACGATTCAAGCGTTGGAGCTGTTCCTTTTCGCTTCTGACGCGGTCTGTTTGGTGGTATTTGTCTCGTGTGAGATGTGGCGGTTCCTTCGCGTAATCGTGCGTCCGGCATCAGGAGGTGGCCATGGCCAGACTGTTCGATGAACGCATGATCCGCTGGGTCAAAGCCGAAGTGGTGGACGCGACGGCGGCGTTCTTCGCGCCGGTGACCGCGATCGTGCGGTGGACAGTGCGGGTGTGTCGGCATCTGACCGGGCATCCGGCCGCGAAGGCGTCCGGCCAATCGTCATGGGATCATCGGCGCCGCTCGGCCTGATCGGGGCGACGGGTGCTGCCCGATAGGCCTGGGGCACCAGCGGGCGACCGAAACGCATAGGCTTCGATGCGCATCGATCGTTCCCGAGAGCGGTTGTCGGACGATTGAGGTGGCCGAGCGGGCTTGGGACGCCGTCGCTTCCTTGTGGCGCATGAAAGTCGGGGGATTGCGTATGGTCGCGGTCTCAATCCAACGCCCCGGAGCGTCGCATTGTAAGGCGCGTCTCTTCATGCCAAGCTTGAAACAAACCAACATAGGGGAGTTTCAAGGTGCCGCGCACAGTGTCATCACCCGTCTGGCTCTGGCCTGTCGCGATCGTCATCGGTCTCGCCCTGGCTGCCCCCGTGGCGGCGCAAACCTGCGCCAGGCTGACCCCGGACGGGGAAACCCTTGGCTACAAGAAGCGGGGCAACGGCGCGCGGTGTGAGGGGTTCTATCAGCAATTGTCCGCGGGTTCGGCGGGGGTCAGAATCCTGTCGTTGACCTATGGGCGACCCGATTTCGATCCCGCCCGGCATCGGGAGTTGCGTCTGGCCCTGGCCCAGCCACCGACCGAGGCGATCAGCATCCGCGGCGCTCATATCCCGGCGACGCGGTGGTACCAGCTCGACGCGGAGCTGAAGGCCGGGCAGCCTGGATTTCGCTTGCCCTTGACCGATGTGATCGAGCCCGGCGGCATGACCCGGGACCAGTTTGGCGTCTACGCCTTCCGTTCCCTCGGCGCTGGTATCGAGGAACTCTTGCCGCTGGCCGTCGGCGCCGATGCGGACCCGACGGTCCCGCCGGACGCCCGGGTGTGGATCGTCCTGCGGCCGGCGATCGATATTTCCAGGCTGCGCTACCGGGTCAGCGCCGCCAGATCGGAGCCGGAGTTTCGCTTCGTGCCAGGGGGCCAGGGGCCGATCCCGAAATACCTGCCGATCGCGTTCGACCTCGGGCCATTGCCGGGCGGCAAGCCGAGGCTGGAACTGCGCTTCGTGACGTCGTCGGGGGAAGACAAGGACGATACGATCCGGATCGGTGGGCGGTAACGCGCCCATGACGGGCGATCCACCCGACCAGGCGACGGCACCGGAGCTGTCCCGGCCGCTTCTGTCGCGCCTGGGACCCGCGCGATGGGTCCTGGCGGGGATCGGTGTGGCGGTCATCGTGCTGGCCGGCCTCGCGACGTGGTCGCCATGCTCCAACCGCATCGCACTGACGGTTCGGACCCAATCCATCACCGTCCGCGGCGGCGACACCCAGGCCACGATCCAGGCCTGGGCGGCGGGTCAGCCTGGTACACCACTCAAGCCGAGCATCGTGCGCCTGTCGGGGCGGTTCCCGATCCTGCCCCGGGGCGTGGCCGCGCCCGACGCGGCGGAGGACCCGGTTGGCACCATCGCCGTCGAGGCAACTTCGGGCGAGTTGCGCGAGCTTCGGTTGGACCCGGGCGCGCTGCTGCTGGTGGAACTGGTCGCGGGCGATGCCGTGGCCTATGCCGGCGGTGATGGCGCCAACGCCACCATCGCCGCAACCCTCGCCCTGCTCGGCCGGGTCACCGCGGCGCCGGAGCCGGCCCGATCGCCACGATCGCTGGACCGAGCCGAACCCTTTACCGTTGTGGGCGTCCCGGGGCAGCCCTTCCGGTTGGTGCTGCGTCCATCTGATCCGGCCAATATCGGCATCGAGGACCTGGAGATCTCCGAACTTCGGTTCAGCCGGCCGCGCGCCAGCACCGACCAGCGCTCTCCATTCCGCTCCGACGTGACCGGCGGCACCTTGCGGCTGCTGGATGTGGCGAAAGAGGTCCCGTTGAAGCCGGGCGATCCGATCTGGCTGACCGGTTTTTCAGGCCATCTGGCAAGGCTGCGGATCGACAAGGGCGACCTTGTTGCGGATATTGTCGGCGTGGCGCGCCGGGTGGAGGTTGGCCCCGGGATCGCGAAGGAGGACCATACGCCATCGCTGCTGGCCTGGCTGGCCGGGCAGCAGGGATTGGCGCTTCTGTGGGGGGCTGTCGTTGCGGTGTGCGGTGTTCTGATCGCGGGGTGGAAATGGTTGCAGGACAACCTTAAACCATGATCCGGTGGTTGGTTGGGGTCGTTGCGACGCTGTGGCTTTGGGCGGGCGTGCCGGCGCATGCGCAGAACCAGGAATTCGTTGAACTGGCGCAGGCCGAGCAGTTGCAGGACCGAGTGGTTCGGGTTCTGCCGAGGCGGCTGGATGGCAGCGTGGCGAGCACCCAGGGCTTCGGCCTGATCGTCGGCACCAAGGGCAACAACCTGATCATCGCGACCCCGCGCCACGTTGTGTGGCAGGACGGGTACAGCAACAAACCATTCGTCCGATTCCGATCCGCCATGTTGACTGATCGCGAGGGCACGCGGTTCCCGGCATCGCTGCCCGGACGGGACCTTGCGGTGATCGAGGTTCCGCGGCCGGACGGGATGGCGCCGCCCTCGGTGCCGCTGATCGGTGAGGACGGGCTGATCAGCCGGTATGTGTGGGCGATCGGCACGGGTGAGGAATGGCTGGTCAGCCCGCGTGCCGGGCGTTATTACGACACCAATCCTGATAATGACGAGATGCGGTTTGGCGCCCTGGACACGGTTCCCGGTTCGTCTGGCGGCGCCATCGTGACGGCTCGCGGGATTGCCGCGATGATCCTGCGCACCAATGGTCGGGATACCTACGCGCTGCCCCTGTCGCTGATCCAGCGGGCCTTGCCGCGCTGGCAGTTGACCGCTGATCTGATCGGGTCGGAGCCCGGGGTTTCGGTGGCACAAGCGCCGTCTATGCCTGCCCCGGCACTTGGGGCGGCGGTGAGCACAGGGTCGGTGCCTCCCCCAGCCACCCCACCCCCCACAGCAGGCAGCGAAATCCGCGACTGCGACACTTGCCCGGTCATGGTGCTGTTGCCGGCCGGTGATTTCACCATGGGTGTGACGGCGAAAGAGGAAGAAGACGAAAGAGTCCCTGCCGACCAGCGCGGACGGTCCGACCCACCGCACAAGGTGACGATCGCGCGCCCGTTCTACATGGCGAAATATGCCGTGACCCGGGGCGAGTATGCCGCATTCATCCGGGAAATGGGCGAGCGGCCGAACCAGGCCGGGTGCTGGAACTATGAGCAGGACAACGACAAGACGTGGAAATGGATCAACAAGCCGCAAGCCAACTGGCGTGATCCCGGTTTTGGGGCGCTGAGCAATCCGGATCGCCATCCGGTGGTTTGTGTCAGTTATGACGATGTCCGGTCCTATGTGGACTGGCTGCGCAAGAAATCCGGCCGCCCGGATTACGATCTGCCCAGCGAGGCGCAATGGGAATATGCCGCCCGCGCGGTGCGCTCGACCCCGTCCCCTGCGCGCTACTGGGGGACGGGTCAGGCGTGTGACCATGCCAATGTGTCGGATGCCACTCTGGCGCGGAAACTGGGGTTGAATGCCTCGGATGCCGGCAGGTTCTTTCAGTGCGACGACAAGTATCCGTTTACCGCACCGGTCGGGTCGTTCAGGCCGAATGGATTTGGCTTGTATGATATGCTGGGAAATGTGCGGCAATGGACCGAGGATTGTTGGCATGCCGACTACAAGGCATCGCCTCCGGTTGACGGATCAGCTTGGACCACAAATGGCGAATGCGGCCGGCGTGTGGTGCGCGACGGTTCGTGGCGCGACGATCCGTGGAGCGTCCGCGCCGGCCGCCGCGGCTGGGACAATACCGACATCCGGGACACGCTTTCCGGCTTCCGGGTGGCCAGAACGAGTTCACCTCCTTGATCTTTACCTCTTTACCTCTTGTATGGGGTCCAGGGGCGTAGCCCCTGGCGCAAATTTTTTTCGATTTCCGTTCCACAACCATAATAAAATGGTAGCGACTCGGCCGAGCGCTGTATGGTGCCGGCGTCGGTGGTTGTGTGAGATCAACGGGAATGGAGACCCCGTTTGTCGCGACGAGACGTCCGGCTCCGGACATCGTGGTGCCAGCCGTCCCATATGAGATTTGGCGTTCGCGCCATCCGATCTTCCGGTCTGTTCGGTCCGCCCCGGCGATGCTCGCCGCGCCGGCCGCGTCAGACGGAAGCCTGGCCGTCCCCCTGTCGGCGTGTGGTGCGCGGCGGTTCGTGGAACAACAATCCGTGGAACGTCCGCGCCGGCCGCCGCGACTGGAACAACACCGACAACCGGAACACGAATTCCGGCTTCCGGGTGGCCAGCACGCCTCCATGCCAGAGCCGGCGGGATCACGGTCCCCCCGGGCGTGCCGAGGATGCGTTCAGGGGCGGTCATGATGAGCGGGGGGCCGTAGGGTCTCCCCTGAAGACGGCGCCCGCTTTGGCCCCAGTGGCGGCGGGCGCCGGTTTTCGCTCCGGCGTGTGGGGTGCGGAGCGATGGATCAAGCATTGGATAGGTCGCGCGGCATCAGGTTTGCCAATTCTTCGCGGCAAATCGCTTCCAGTGGCGGCAGGTCTTCACGGACCAGTTTCCATAAGAGCGGTGCGGCAATGTTTCCATAGTCGTGTCGCAGGATATTGCCGATACCGGCGACCTTGCGCCACGGAATGCCTGGATGTCTGGCTTTCATCGCCTCCGACAGGCGTCGACTGGCTTCGGAGACGATCTCGATACCGCGCTGGACCAGCCATTGCGTCTGCCAGTCGGCTTCAAACTCATCCAGGGACAGAACGCCCAGGACGCCACGGACCCGCTCAATGGCTTCGATGATATCAAACAGATGCAACGAACCCGAATGCTCGGTCATCAGAAGACGGGTTCGGCCGTGGTCTCGATCCGCTCCCGAAGAAGTCGGTGGATGCTGTCGCGTGTCACGATGTCGGCCGTGCGGCCAAGTATGCGCGAGGTGGCGTCCTTGACGTCCATCAGTTCAAACAGACCGAAGGCTCCCTTCCGGTAGTCGAAGAACAGATCAACGTCAGAATCTGGACGCGCGTCGCCGCGGACGGTGGAACCGAACAGGTAAAGATGCTCAACCCCCAGCCGCTTCAGTTCCTCTTCGTGCTGGCGGAGCCTCGCGATGGCTTCGCTACGTTCCACGGTCCCCTCCACTCGCATATATCGGAGACGATAGCATAACGCATGGCCCGAACCACCGCTCGGCTCCTATGCCCCTACCGCCCGATGATCTTCCGGGCGATCGCCATCCGGTGCACCTCGGACGGGCCTTCGTAGACCCGCATCGTGCGCACCTTCTGCGCCATCAGTTGCAGCGGCAACTCCTTTGCCACGCCCATCGCGCCGAAGGACTGCATGGCGTGATCGATGATCTCGGTCGCCATTTCGGTGCCCCACAGTTTCACCATGGACGCCTCGGTGCGCACGTCCTTGCCGGCGTCGGCCTTGGCAGCGGCATCGTAGACCATCAGGCGGCAGGCATGGATCTTCATGGCGGCATCGGCGATCCACCACTGGATGGCCTGCCGGTCCGCCAGCCTTTGCCCGAAGGTCACGCGCTGCTTGGTGTGTTCCACCATCATGTCCAGCGCTCGCCGGGACATGCCGACGCTCCAGGCACCCATCTGTAGACGGCGCACGGTCAGGCGGAGCTGCATGGGCGCGTAGCCCTTGCCCTCGGTGCCCAGGATCTGAGACGCGGGAATACGGCAATCCTCGAACACCAGTTCATAGGTGCGCTGGCCGCCGAGCATGGGGATTTCGCGCTCGATGATGAAGCCGGGGGTGCCGCGTTCGACGATGAACGCGGTGACGCCCTCGGCGCGCTTGCCTTCGCCGGTGCGGGCCATCACGATGACGAAATCGGCCTGGGGCACGCGGCTGACCCAGATTTTCCGGCCGTTGATGACCCAGTCGTTGCCGTCCTTCACCGCGCGGGTGGTCATGCCGGCCGGATCGCCGCCGGCACCTGGCTCGGAGATCGCGATCGCGGAATGGGCCTCGCCGCGGGCGTAGGGGTCGAGGTATTTGGCCTTCTGCTCCTCATTCGCCACCGCGATCAGCATGTGCAGGTTGGGGCTGTCGGGCGGGAAGGTGAAGGGCACGCAGGTGCGGCCCTGCTCCTCATACACGCCGACAAGGGCCGAGTAGGGCAGGTTGGCGCCGCCATATGCCTCCGGCACGTCCAGGCCCCACAGGCCGAGTTCCTTGCAGGTGGCGAGGATCTTCGTCTCCTCTTCCGCCGTCAGACCGGATTTCTGCCCGGACATTTCCCGCGCCAGCACCGCCTTTTCCAGCGGGATCAGGTCGCGGTCGACGAATTTCGCCACCAGCTCCTGCAGCATGCGGTGTTCTTCGGGCAGTTCGAACATGGGATCGGTCCTCTATCGGTGCGGTTCGGTCGTCTTTACCCCGGCAGGCTTTATCCCAGCCAGGGCGGCAATGGTATCCAGGCGATGGGCATAGGTGTGCTGTGCCAGCACGCGCCGCTGGCCGGCCACGCCGATCAGGGCGGCCCAGGACGGGTCCTGGCGCAGGCGAGCCTGGATGGCGCGCAGTTCGGCGGCGTCCTGGTAGACCAGGATGTCGTCCCCCGGGTCGAAACAGTGCGGAATGTCGGGCTGCGCATCCGTGACCACGGGCGTACCTTGGACGTATGGGGCGAAATGGCGTTGGTTCAACCCGTTGATGACCAGGCCGCCGTTGCGGATGTTCAGGACTCCGATATGGCGGGCATAGATTTCGGCCAGTTCCTGCTCGTCTATGCGAACCGGGTGACGCTTGTGGTGCGCCAGTTCGGTTGCGTCCTGCCAGCCGGGACCGAAAATGGCCACCGGGTC
>Ga0082335_1001911_pt1 | contig 41278 bp, 38 predicted proteins | sample Subgrocontami58m_FD_72375 | JGI IMG/M metagenome (GOLD analysis project Ga0082335, IMG submission 72375) | Subsurface groundwater microbial communities from S. Glens Falls, New York, USA - GMW37 contaminated, 5.8 m (SPADES assembly) (version 2) ...
CGGCCAACATCGCGCCGCGCCTCTGCGGCGACATGCACGACGCCTGGAAGAAGCGCGACCTCGACAAGGTGTTCGAGCTGCAGGACCGGCTGATGCCGCTGCACAAGGCGATGTTCTGCGAGACCAGCCCCGGCCCGGTGAAGTACGCCGCCGAGCTGATCGGCCAATGCAGCGCCGAGATGCGCCTGCCGCTGGCGCCCATCGCCGAGAGCAGCAAGAAGACGGTGCGCGAGGCCATGATCTCCGCCGGCCTGATCAACTAGCTGAGTAGACATTGGCGAAGAAACCCGAGCCTGGGCAGACGGTCGTCGCCCAGAACCGCAAGGCGCGGCACAACTACTTCATCGAGGAAACCTTCGAGGCCGGCCTGTCGCTCACGGGAACCGAAGTGAAGTCGCTGCGCGGCGGGCGCAGCACGATTGCGGAATCCTACGTCACCGCGCTCGACGGCGAGGCTTGGCTGGTCAACGCCACCATCCCCGAATACGCCGGCGGCAACCGCTTCAACCACGAGCCGCGCCGGCCGCGCAAGCTTCTGCTGCACCGCAGCCAGGTCAACAAGCTGATCGGCGCCATCCAGCGCCAGGGCCGCACCGTCGTGCCGCTGCAGATCTATTTCAACGAAAAGGGCCGCGCCAAGCTCGAGATCGCGCTGGCACTCGGCAAGAAGGCGCACGACAAGCGCGCCTCGATCAAGGAACGCGACTGGCAACGCCAGCGCAGCCGGTTGCTGAACAGGACGTAGGGAGTTCCCTCGCTATCGCTTTTCCTGTCGTCCTGAGCGAAGCGAAGGACCTCACCGAGCGACCAAACACGGACGGTAGATATCGAGTCCCGGGCAGGGGTGAGGTCCTTCGCTTCACTCAGGACGACGGGTACTGAACGGCTGTTCATATTTTCTTTTCAGAAAAAGTTGCAGGTTCAGCAGGAATAGGCTAAGAAAAAGACTATCATAGGTGGACTTTGTACCGCCTGACCCAGCCCGCCCGACTCCCCGTCGCGGCGGGCTTTTTCGTGCCCTGTTGAACGGAGATTCCGCCATGACCCGACCAGTCCGCAATCCCGCGTCCGACCCCGCGCCGCCCCTCGACCGCGAGCAGCCGCATCGCGGCCTCAACGAGGCGTCGCTCAAAAACTTCCTGCACTTTCTCGCCCAGAGCGGCTCGGTGACCTACGCCTCCGGGCGGGCGGGGATCGAGCGCCGGACGCTCTACCGCCGCAGGGCGGGCGACGAGGCGTTCGCCGCGCAGTGGGACGAGGCGCTGCAGCTGGGCATCGACCGCCTGCAGGACGACGCCATGCAGCGCGCCCTGCACGGCACCGAGCGCCCGCTGTTCCGTAACGGCAAGCGGGTCGGCTCGACGCAGCAGTACGACAATAAACTGCTGCAGTTCCTGCTGCGCGCCCACAGGCCCGAGGTCTACGGCGCCAGGCAGCAGTCGGCCGCGCCGCCCTTGCCCTTCGATCTCGCCCAGCGACTCGCCGCCTCAGCGCCGCGTCTCGACGCACACCGCGCCGAGCGGCGCGCAAAAGAGAGCGCGGAGAGGAATGCCGAGGAGAGTGAGGAACGTCGCCGGGAGCGGAAGAATGGCAAAGGCTAGGAACAAGGAAGCCGACACCCAGCGCCTGCGCCTGCAGAACCTCGAGGAACTGCGGCTCGACCCGCTGGGCTTCGTGCGCTGGGCCTTTCCCTGGGGCGAGGGGCCTCTTGCCGGGCACGAAGGCCCCGAGGTGTGGCAGGCCGACGTGCTGCGCGAGATCGGCCGCCACCTCGAAGCCGGAGAAGGCCCCGTCCGAATCGCCGTCGCCTCCGGTCACGGCGTCGGCAAGTCGGCACTGGTCGCGTGGCTGCTGCTGTGGGCCTCCGCCACGGTGCCATCCACTCGCGGCGTCGTCACCGCCAACACCGAGACCCAGCTGAAAACCAAGACCTGGGTCGAGCTCGGCAAGTGGCACGGCCTCGTCACCACCCACGACTTCAACGATCTGGGCGTGACCTCGCTCGCCTCGCGCCTGCCGGTGCCCGAAGGCGCCGGCCGCATCGATGTCGTGCCGTGGGCCGCGCACAATGCCGAAGCCTTCGCCGGTCTGCACAACAAGGGCAGCCGCATCCTCGTCGTGTTCGACGAGGCCTCGGCCATCGCCGACGCGATCTGGGAGACCGCCGAGGGCGCGCTGACCGACGCCGGCACGGAGATCGTCTGGATCGCCTTCGGCAATCCCACGCGCACCTCGGGCCGCTTCTTCGAGTGCTTCAACCGCTTCCGCGCCCGCTGGCACACCCAGCAGGTCGACTCGCGCACCGTCTCGCTCACCGACAAGCAGCAGCTTGCGCGCTGGGTCGCCGACTACGGCGAGGACTCCGATTTCGTGCGCGTCCGCGTGCGCGGCCAGTTCCCGCGCGCCGGCTCGATGCAGTTCATCGACACGGAGCTGGTCGAGCACGCCATGCAGCGCCCGGTGGATCTCGCGACCCACCTGCTCAATCCGCTGGTGATGGGCGTGGATGTGGCCCGCTTCGGCGACGACCGCTCGGTGATCGTGCTGCGCCGCGGCTTCGACGCGCGAACGTGGGCGATCGAGAAGCACCAGGGTCTCGACCTCATGACCCTGGCCGCCCGCGTGGCCGAACGCGCCGCGGCCGAAGGCGTGCGCGCCGTGTTCGTCGACGAGGGCGGCATCGGCGCCGGCGTGGTCGATCGCCTGCGGCAGCTCGGCGTGCCCTTCGTGTTCGGCGTCCATTTCGGCGGCAAGCCCGAGACCTGGGACGCCGAAGGTGCGAAGCCGAAATACGCCAACAAGCGCGCCGAGATGTGGGGCAACATGAAGACCTGGCTCGCCCAGGCGAGCCTGCCCGACGATCCCGAGCTGCGTGCCGATCTCACCGGCTGCGAATACGGCTACGACGGCAGCCAGGCCATCCAGCTCGAGAAGAAGGCCGACATGAAGAAGCGCGGCCTCGCCAGCCCCGACATCGGCGACGCGCTGGCGCTCACCTTCGCCCTCCCGGTCACCGGCGCCGCCTGGGACCTGCCGCGCGGCAACGATTCCTTCAAGACCGACTACGACCTCTACGCCGACTTCGATGAAGACTACTGGTGGGGCGACGACGACGACGATTAACCTTCTCCATCCGCAGTGCCTAAGCTGCAGCGCCCGGCAGGGTGGCCAAATCACGCGACAGCGGAGAAATGAGAAGGAGGACAAGTGATGAGGACGGCTAAATACGCGGCCCCCAATTGCCAGATCGTCGTGTCGGATCCTGACGCGAAAGTCGAGGTTCCTCAATGGCCCGTGAACTCTGTGAACATGCCCGTGCGCCTGATATGGACAGACACATGTATTCTGGTTGGGTGTCTGATGGACGCCGATGGCGAGACGGAGTTTACACTAGGCGAAATCCATGAAGTCGATCCGGGGCATCCTCCGGTCTTTCAGGGAAAGCTCAAGACCCCTACTCGCAAGGTCTCCTTGGAAACCGTGCACGGCCATACGGTTCTCCAGACGCCCGTCCCGCGATTGGAGACGACGATTCGAGTCTGGACGAACCACTATAGTGAGCCGGACAAGGTGATCGTCGGGGTCGAATAGGCCTTCACTCGATGCTCTAGGGCGCGTCCGACTCCGGGCGCCTTTCGCACCGGCGCCCGCCTGGGACCTGCCGCGCGGCACCGATTCCTTCAAGACCGACTACGACCTCTATGCCGATTTCGACGAAGACTACTGGTGGGGCGACAACGACGACGACGATTAATCTTCTCCTCCCCCGTCTCACGGGGGAGGTGGCCCGAAGGGCCGGAGGGGGAAAGCCCCAAAGAGGATAGTCGACATTTTCCGATCTGAAATCGGCGGTCAGTCGTGCCGCAGCCTTCCCCCTCCCGACCTCCCCCGTAAGACGGGGGAGGAGCAAGACTGCTGAACTCGCCTCCTGAGTCCTCTCCGCCACGGCGGCGCATTCAAATGCGCCAGAGTGGGGGAGAGGAAGGGGACCCATCGCGAAGCGATGGGGGAGGTGAGGCGGTCATGTATTCCCTCTCAACCAAAGGATTTACCCATGTGCCTTTTCTCGATGCCCTCTATGCCGCCGATGCCCGCCATGCCCGCAGCGCTTACCGCCGCTTCGCCTTCTGTGCCGGCCACAGCTCCAGTTCCCAGGCGATGGGAGTTTCCTTTGGTTTCCTCGGTGTCGCATTGATCTTGAGCGTGCCGCGCGAGGCGGCTGCCGCGCACAGGACCTGCAGTTGCGCGGCGTACCGGTCCGTGAATGGATCGAGAAGGAATGTCTCGTTCTTGCCGATGGGGGGCCTGAGAGCAAACGAACACTGGTGACTCGTGCTCGCCATCTGGCCACTTACATTGATGCTTTCGACCGTCCCCACGAACGTCCATTCGTTGCCCGCCATTCGAATTTCCCCCTTTGGCCGATGCAGGGAGCGTAGTTCGTTTTGTGCTTGCGGCAAACACTTTCAACCAAGGAGACAGCCATGTGCCTTTTCTCGATGCCCGCCATGTCGCCGCTGCCGCCTGCGCCGCCGGCCTCTCCCGCACCGCCAGCTTCACCGATCCAGGCCGATCCCGCCGTCAAAGCCGCCCGCGACGACGCCCGCCGTCGAGCGGCAGGGTTGCAGGGCTACCGCAGCACCATCGCCACTTCCGGGCTGGGGCTGGGCAGCGCACCGGCGCCGATGACGACAGCCTTGAAGACACTGCTGGGACAGTGAGCAATGGCAATAGCTGGTCGCTTAGGCGGCCTCCGAATGCATCGCACGGGGCTTGCTTCCTTGTGGCTACTTGTTCGAACGCGAAGTGCTGAGCGGAGCTTCGGCTGGATCGGCACCTAGAAAGGAAGTTTGCCGATTCGCCTCTTTGCTTCCCGCTTTGCCTCGTCGATCAGTTTATCTTTGTTCAATTGCTCCGGCGTCTGCGGGCGAATCCGGTGCAAGAGCCACATCATGGCGGGCACGCCGAAGGCAAGTATGATGGTTACGCCAGCTACCAACACCATCATCGTCGCCGGATAGCTCAAGGTCATCTCGGGTCTGCCTTCGCGGGGCGTCAGGGTAGCACAGTGGCGCAATTGTTCAAACTGATGCACTGGGCGAAGCCGAGAGTGATGGTGCGATGGCTGGCGGCGATGATAGCCTTCCGTCATGTGCGGAAAATTCACGGCCCTGGCCTCCTGGAGCGAACTTGTCGCGTTCTCGCAGCCGCTCACGGAGAACGGCGGAGGCGAAGGACGCGGGGACGGCGACGCCGGTAACGAGGGCAGCAACGACGTCATCGTCACCTATCGCGTCGGCGGTCCGTTGCCGGTCATCGTTTGGGATTCCGAGGCGCGCGCGCGACGCGTGGTCAGGATGCGCTGGGGCTTCCCGGATCCGAGGGACTGGCGGCGGCCCCGGCCGATCCACGCGCGGTCGGAAACCATCGACGCCAAGGAGCCGTTCCGCACGCCCTTCCACGCCGGGCAGCGCGGCATCGTCGTCTTCCGCACGTTCAACGAAGGCGAGGAGGTTGTGAAGCCATCGGGCAAGACGGAGACCCGGCAATGGACGATCGATCCGCAGGATGGCCAGCCGCGCGGCTTCGCCTTCGTGTGGCGGCGGTTCGAGATTGCCGATCTGCCCGCCCCCATGCTGGCCTGCGTCATGGCGACGGTGCCGGCCAACGAGCTCATCCGCCGCACGGTCAAGTCGCAGGAGGATGATCCCCGCATGCCGGCGATCCTGGACGACGACGCCTGGTCGACATGGCTAGGTGAAGTCGACGCAACACCGGCGGTTGCCAAGGCTCTGCTGAAGACCATGGAAGGCGTGAACTGGCAGTCGGCGCTGGAACCGAAGAAGCCGAGACCCCGCAAACTCTGATGGGGGATATACAGGCCGAGCATCACATCTGAGAATTGGGTACGCCTCTTGGGGTGCTATGGCCGGCCAGCGGTGGCCTGATCGTCACCTCGACACCGGCAGCAGACAGGGCGTCATAGGCGCGACCGGCGACGTCGCGGGAGCATGGCCGCTCTCCCCTCGGGGTGAGGCGATGTAGCTCGTCGATCACCGGCTGCACGATCTCGTTGAACTCATGTCCCTTCAACGGCACGTGCCCCGCGGCGGTGCCGATCCATTGATGGAGGCACGTCGATACGTGGTAGGGCGCCGCTGTCGATCGTTTCGGCCAGTGCCGAAGACACTGGACGTGAAAGGCGATGGCGAACTGTTCGATGAAGCGGTCACGGCCGATGTCCATGGCCGCGACGCTAGATCAACGCCGGGTGTGCATTCCAGCTTGCAGCAGTGCAAGCACGCGATTCTTTTTCAAAGTGCAGGCGTCTCGCCAGCACGACAATCCAAAGGACCACAACATGCAGTCTCCCGACCTGCGCCGCCATTGCGAGCGGCGCCTGGCCGCGCTCGACCAGGAGCGCGCCTCGTGGTTCGCGCACTGGCGCGAACTCAGCGACCATATCCTGCCGCGCCGTGGCGCGTTCCTGCGGCCGAGGAGCCGCAGCGATCGCGGCGGCAAGCTGAACGGCAGGTTGCTCGACAACACCGCCATGCTGGCCGCGCGCACCTTGTCGTCCGGCCTGATGGCGGGCCTCACCTCGCCGGCGCGGCCGTGGTTCCGCCTCGGCATCGGCAGTCCCGCGCTGTCGGAGGTGCCCGAGATCCGGGCGTGGCTCGACGACGTGCAGGCCCGCATGTTGCGCGTCTTCGCGCGCTCCAACCTCTACAACGCGCTGGCCGTCGCCTATGAGGAGCTGGGCGTGTTCGGCACCGCCGCAATGGTGGTGACGGAGGACGAGAAGGAGATCGTGCGAGCTTATCCGCTCACGGCCGGCGAATACTGGCTGGGCGCTTCCAAGCGCCTCACAGTCAACACGCTCTACCGCACGCTCGGCATGACCACCTTCCAGCTCGTCGAGGAATTCGGCCGCGACAAGGTCTCGGCCCAGGTGCGCGAGCGCTACGACCGCGGCGAGTGGGACCGCGAAGTGGAGGTGGTCCACGCCATCGAGCCCAACGAGGAGGTGGGCGACGCGGGCCAGGGAGGATGGCGCCGCGAACCCGGCATGCTCGGCACCCACAACATGGCCTTCCGTTCGGTCTGGTTCGAGAAGGCCGGCGCGGGCGACGCCTTGCTCCGTGTCGGCGGCTTCGAGGAATTCCCGGCGCTCTGCCCGCGCTGGCACCTGATCGGCAACGACGTCTACGGCCGCTCGCCCGGCATGGACGCGCTGCCCGACGCCAAGAGCCTGCAGCGCATGCAGCAGCGCTTCGCCGAGGCGATGGACATAATGGTGAACCCGCCGATGGTGGCTCCGCCCTCGATGCGCGGCGAGTCCCCCAAGAACGCGCCGGGCAAGATCATCTACGTGGCCGACACCAACGGTGCGGGCTTCAAACCGGCCTATCAGCTCAACGCCCCGCTCGACCAGTTCAGCGCCGCCATCGAACGCCGCCAGCAGGCCGTGCGCGCCGCCTTCTATGCCGACCTGTTCCTGATGGCGACGCAGCTCCAGGAAGTGCGCACCGCCACCGAGGTGGCCGAACGCCGCGACGAGAAGCTGGTGATGCTGGGTCCGGTACTGGAACGCCTGCACGACGACCTGCTGGAGCCGCTGATCGGCCGCGTGTTCCAGATCATGGCCCGCGCCGGCCAGATCCCGCCGCCGCCGTCACCGATGCTGGATGGTCTGAGGTTGCAGCCGGAGTATGTGAGTCCGATGGGACTCAAGCTCTCTTAAGTCACGGAGAGGATGTGGCGGTATAGTTACGTTCGTCTGAAAGTTGTGTCATCGTCACCCTACTATCTCGCGTTAAGCGGTGAAGTTGGGGGAGGGGGCCTTGGCAGATACGAAAGAAAGGACGGTAAGCTATCGGCGTGCCGATTGGCTGAACATTGAGCCTGCGAGCATCAATCTTGGTTCATGTGTGAAGCAAGCGGTCACAAGGCTCAAGAGCGTTGACGAGCGGACGATATCCCGTCCAGGCGGGCGGCTAATGAGACTTGCAAGCGCAAAGGGACAAAAGGAGGGTCATCTCCTGCATATTACAGTCGAGACGCCTGGCGAGTTTGCATCAATTATTCCCACTGCAGACAAAGTCATAGAGGAAGTCGAAGTAGGTACCGCCGCACCGCCCGATGGGGCGGAGTTTATGGATGCAGATGCATTCCTTTTTATTAAAGGAAACGATGTCTGCATGTGCGCCACGAATCTACATGACGGCGGCATTCGAGATTTTCTGATTGCATTTTTTGAGAAGGCAAAGATTCGCAAGGATTCCAGCTTGTTCGATCTCATCAAGGTTGCGAGCATTCCAAAACTGAAGCTGATTCAAAACAAAGGAGTTGAAGAAATTGAGCTCCGGGCATCCATGTACTGGGCAAGCGCTCACTATCTCAAACGCAAGGCGCAACCACAGGGCCTGCTCGGCGGTATTGCGAGGCACGTAAGAGCCATTCTCGGAAACGAACATGATGCGAATCCAGACGCACTGAACGTGACTCTTACCCTGAAGACCGATAGGCGCCGCAAAGGACTGACTCTTGGTGAGAAGCGGCTCAAGGAGATTGGGCTCGAAGTGCTTAGGAATCAGCAGAAGGGCGATGAATTCACAATCATAACGAAAGACGGTCAAAGAATCGGACCGGATGAGCTCTATGTTCGGACAACCGCAGAAATGGAGTCTCTAGGAAAGTCAGTTCAACGCGATGAAGCGTGGAAAGAGGTAGTCAAGTTCTACGAGTTTCTTGAGGGGGCGGGGGCATTGGAGGAATAGGTGCGCGCTCTAGCGATCTTTTTAGTCCTAGTTGCTGCGGGGTTCGCAGCCTTCTGCGGTCAGCCATTTTTGCGCGATAATTCCGATGCGCTTATTGTAATCATTACGGTCACAACGGTGTTTGCCGGATTCTTGGTCGCTATTATTGCCGTACTCGGGGACCCTTCGACAGTTCCGGATGGTTCGTGGCGTGTTGCGGAGGAGAAACGCGACGGCGTCGAGGCGAAACTTATCGCGCATGTCTGGTTGTTCTTTCTCTATCTCATCGCGATCTCGTTGCTGTTTGTTGCAGTCCTGCTAAAGGCCCCTGCCGCGGAGGCAATACCGGATTTGCTGAGAGTTTGGGTCGAACGGCTTTGTCTGTTCTTCTTCGTTACTTCGCTCTTGCTGACGTTTGGTCTCCCAGGAGCACTCTTGAAAGTTCAGATGGCGCGCCTTGACGCCGAAATCGCACGTCGACGCAAGAAGGCCAAATTGCCCGATTGATTTCGAGGGCCGTCGCTAGCGCAATTTATGTTAATCCAACAGGAGTAGTCATGTGTGATCCCATCATGATGATGACGATGGGCACGGCCGCCTTGTCGACCGCGCTCAGCGTCACCCAGCAACTGCAACGCGCCGCGCAGCAGCGGGGCGACTACAACTTCCTCGCCGCGCAGCAGCGCAACGAGGCCGACGTGGCCGAGAGCCGGGCGCGACAGGCGGAAGCGGCCGGCGAGGCCGACGCCGACAGGGCCCTGCAGAAGGCGAGCCTGGTCGGCGGCAAGAGTCTGGCCCGCCTCGCCGCACAAGGCACCGACCTGCTCGGCTCGCCGCTCGACGTGCTGGGTGATATCGCGGCGTCCGGACAGGCGGACGCCCTCTCGCTGCGCTACGAGGGCATGCGCGACGCTTGGGAGAACCGCGTGCGCGGCGCCAGCCGGCAGGCCCAGGCGCGCTATTACGAGACGGCAGCGGCCAACGTCGATCCCACGCTCGGGATCGCCCGGTCACTCCTGTCCTGACGTCCAGCTTCCGACTTTGAGCTGAGACCGCCGATCCGAGGGTCGGCGCTTGAACCTTTGGCCATGCCCCGCCCGGCGCGCCCGCCGGGTTAACTCCTACGAGGAGCAGGGGCCGTCCCGCGGCCTTGAGTGAGCCGTGAGTAGCAAGCACAAGGCTGCCCCGCCGCATTGACTGTCCGGCAGGTGGGTGGACCGAGGCGCGGAAAACGCGTCCGAGTGTTGATTTGACGGTCTTCTGTGGCTGCCCGAGGTGGGGCCACAGGGTCAGATTCCGCTCGATGTCACAGGTGGGCGCTCAGCCTGTGTCACAACATTTGTCTCAACTTGGTGTGACACCTTTGGGTGTGACATTGCCCGTTGAGGCGCCGGGCGGGCGGCGTTCCGCCGCTCGCTCGTTTCCGATTTCCTTGTGCCGTGGCTCCAACTAAAGGAAGAGGGCGATGATCCTCAGCGAAGAACAGATCCTGATCCGCGACACCGCCCGCGCCTTCGCGCAGGAGCAGGTGTTGCCCCACGTCCGCGCCTGGGAGGCGGCGGGCGAGATCCCGCGGCCGCTGCTGGCCGAGATGGGCCGCATGGGCTTCATGGGCATGACCGTGCCGGCCGAGTGGGGCGGGGCGGGGGCCGACATGGTGTCCTATGTGCTGGCGCTGGAGGAGATCGCGGCGGCCGACGGCGGGCTGTCGACGGTGATGAGCGTCAACAATTCGCCGGATTGCGCCGCGCTGCTGGCCTATGGCTCGCCGGAGCAGAAGGAGAAGTGGCTGAGGCCGCTGGCGCGCGGCGAGGTGCTGGGCGCCTTTTGTCTCACCGAGCCGCACGCCGGCTCCGACGCCTCGAACCTCAAGACGCGGGCCGAGCGGCGCGGCAACGGCTGGGTGCTGAACGGGGTCAAACAGTTCATCACCTCGGGACGCTCTGCCGACATGGCGCTGGTCTTCGCCGTGACCGATCCCCATTCGCCCAAACGCGGCATCTCCTGCTTCATCGTGCCGACCAAAACGGCGGGCTACCGTGTCGCCTCGGTCGAGAAGAAACTGGGCCAGAAATCGTCCGACACCTGCCAGATCGCCTTCGAGGACTGCGCCGTGGGCGCCGATGCCATGCTGGGCGAGGAGGGCGGCGGCTACCGGGTGGCGCTGGCCAACCTGTCGGTCGGCCGCATCGGGATCGCGGCCCAGGCCGTCGGCATGGCCCGGGCGGCGTTCGAGGCGGCGCGGGCCTATGCCGGCGAACGGGAAGCCTTCGGCACCAGGATCATCAACCACCAGGCCGTGCAATTCCGCCTCGCCGACATGGCCACCAAGATCGCCGTCGCGCGGCAGATGGTGTGGCATGCAGCCACCCTGCGCGATGCCGACCGGCCATGCCTCACGGAGGCCGCAATGGCGAAGCTATATGCCTCGGAGATGGCCGAGGAAGTGTGCTCGGCCGCGATTCAGATCCACGGCGGCTACGGGTACGTGTCCGACTACCTGGTGGAGAAAATCTGGCGCGACGTCCGCGTCTGCCAGATCTACGAAGGCACCAGCGACGTGCAGCGAATCCTGATCGGCCGTGGTTTGGCAGCCCTTTAGGGCCCGCCTTTGACTTGTCCCTCGACCGTCTGCATGCGAAACTTTGCAAACGTGAAGAAGGCCGCGCCAGCGGTTTGGGGAACAGGGGGAGCCGGGCGACGGATGGTCGGTCGTGCGCCGTAAGGTCTCGAAAATTGTCGCCGTCACCGCCGCGATTCTCGCGGCGTCGAACGTCGTCGTCGCCCAGGACAAGCCGAAGGCGGCCGACCTGGGGCCGCCGCCGGCGCGCATCCTGAAGATGCAGACGGCCTTCAATCCCGCGCTGCCGGGGTCGGGTGAAGGCGTCCGGATCTTCACCCGGACGGTCAAACAGATGTCCGCCGGCACTTTCGTCATCAAGATCGTCGAGCCCGGCCGCATCGCGCCGACCGCCGACATGCTGGATGCCATCGTCGCGGGCGACCTCGAGGCCGCCTTCACCTGGTCGGGCTACGCCGCCGCCAAGGCGCCCGTTTTCAGCGTCTTCGCCACCGTGCCGTTCGGTCCCGGCCCCGAGGACATGACCTCGTGGCTGCTGGAGGGCGACGGCGCGCGCATCCATCGCGATGCCTACGAGAAACTCGGCGTGAGCGGGATCCCGTGCGGCATGCAGGGACCGAAAGGTGGCGGCTGGTACCGCGGCGACCTCAGCACGGTGGCCGACATCAAGCGGTTGCGGCTGCGCTTCGGCAGGCTCGCGGCGGAGGTCGTGGCCAGGCTCGGCGCCACGGTGGTGCCGCTGCCGGCCGGCGAGTTCTTCTGGCAGTTGCAGCAGGGCAAGGTCGACGGTGGCGAGATGTCGACGCCCGCCATCGACGCCTCGCTGGGTTTCGACAAGCTCGGGCTGCCCTACTATATGCCGGGCTGGCAGCAGCCCTCGGCGGTGCTCGATTTCCTGATGCGCAAGGACAAGTGGGAGCAATTGTCCCTGGCCCAGCGCGCGCAGATCGAAACGGCCTGTCGGGCCAACATCGTCTGGATGCTGAGCCGGTCTCCGAACGTCCAAGGCGCGGCCCTGGAAAAGCTGCGGGCATCGGGCGTCGTCATCAAGCGGTGGTCGCCGGAGCTGCTCGCGGCCTTCCGCGCGAACACCGAGGTCGTGCTCAAGGAACAGGCCGAGCACGATCCCGAGTTTGGCGCCGCGCTCGCCAACCAGCGCGCCTTCATCGCCCAGGGCGCGCGCTGGCGCACGCTGTCGCGGCTGCCCTGAGGGGCACCGCTCGGCCGCCCTTGCACGCCGGCCCCGGGACGGGCAGTTTGCCCGGCCATGACAATTCTCTCCTCCCAGGTCGATACCCGTTCCGACGCCTTCAAACGCAATGCCGAGGCCATGCGTGCCCAGGTCGAGGATCTGCGCCGGCGCACCGAGCAGGTCCGCCTGGGCGGCGGCGAGGAATCCCGCAAGCGCCATGTCTCGCGCGGCAAGCTCCTGCCGCGCGAACGGGTGCGGGCCCTGCTCGATCCGGGCTCGCCATTCCTGGAACTGTCGCCGCTGGCCGCGATGGACATGTACGACAACGAGGCGCCGGGCTCCGGGGTGATCACCGGCATCGGCCGCGTCTGCGGCGTCGAATGCGTGATCGTCTGCAACGACGCCACGGTGAAGGGCGGCACCTACTATCCGATGACGGTGAAGAAGCATCTCCGCGCCCAGGAAGTGGCTGTCGAGAACCGCCTGCCTTGCATCTACATGGTCGATTCGGGCGGCGCCAACCTGCCGCAATGGCCGGAAGTGTTTCCCGACAAGACCCATTTCGGCCGCATCTTCTACAACCAGGCCAACATGTCGGCTCAGGGCATCCCGCAGATCGCCGTCGTGATGGGCTCGTGCACGGCGGGCGGCGCCTACGTGCCGGCGATGAGCGACGAGACGGTGATCGTGCGCAAGCAGGGGACGATCTTCCTCGCCGGCCCGCCGCTGGTGAAGGCCGCCATCGGCGAGATCGTGAGCGCCGAGGATCTGGGCGGCGCCGACGTCCATGCCCGGACCTCCGGCGTCGCCGACCACTACGCGCAGAACGACAGTCACGCGATCGGCCTCACCCGGCGCATCGTGGCCAACCTCAACTGGAAGAAATCTCCCTCGGTATCTCTGCTGGCGCCGCGCGAACCCAAGTATGCCGCCGACGAGCTCTACGGCGTGGTGCCGATGGACACGCGCACGCCCTACGACATCCGCGAGATCATCGCCCGCCTGGTCGACGGCAGTGAGCTCGACGAGTTCAAGCATCTCTACGGAACGACCATCGTGACCGGCTTTGCCCGCATCTGGGGCTACCCCGTCGGCATCGTCGGCAACAACGGCATCCTGTTCAACGAATCGGCGCTCAAGGCCGCGCACTTCATCGAGCTCTGCGGCCAGCGCGGCATTCCGCTCCTGTTCCTGCAGAACATCACCGGCTTCATGGTCGGCAAAAAATACGAGGCCGGCGGCATCGCCCGCGACGGCGCCAAGATGGTGACGGCGGTGTCCACCGTGAATGTGCCGAAATTCACGGTGATCGTCGGCGGCAGCTACGGTGCCGGCAACTATGGCATGTGCGGCCGCGCCTACAGCCCGCGCTTCCTGTGGATGTGGCCCTCGGCCCGCATCTCGGTGATGGGCGGCGAGCAGGCGGCGAGCGTGCTGGCGACTGTGCGGCGCGACAACATCGAGGCCAAGGGCGGCACGTGGTCGAAGGAGGACGAGGAAGCCTTCAAGCAGCCGGTCCGGGACGCCTATGAGCGCGAAGGCCATCCCTATTACGCCACGGCGCGGCTGTGGGACGACGGCATCCTCGATCCCGTCGACACGCGCATGGCGCTGGGGCTCGCCCTGTCGGCGGCGATGAACCAGCCGATCGGCCCGACCAAGTTCGGCGTCTTCCGGATGTGATCGGAGAATGACCTCTTCCGTGATGACGAAGGTCGAGGCCGGCGTGGCGACGCTCACCCTCAACCGGCCGAAGGAGATGAACTCCTTCGACGCCGACACGGCGCGCGCGATCGCCGGCGCGGTCGAGGGCTTCGCCGCCGATTCGGATGTGCGGGTGCTGGTGGTGGCGGGCGAGGGACCTTCGTTCTCGGCCGGCGGCGATTTCAACTGGGTGCTGACCTGGCCCAATCTCGACGCCATCACGCGCCGCGTCGGCGCCGACGCCATGATGGGCGCGGTCCAGGCGATCTACGATTTCCCCAAGCCCTCCATCGCCCGCGTCCACGGCGCGGCGGTGGGCGGCGGCGTCGGCCTGATGCTGGCCTGCGACTTCGCCGTCGCCGCGTCGAAGGCCCGGTTCGGCCTCACCTCGGCGCGCAACGGCCTGCTCGCGGGCATCGCCATTCCGGTGCTGATCGAGGCGGTGGGGCCGCGTGTCGCCCGCCAGCTCCTGATGCATGGCGGCCTGTTCGATTCAGCGACGGCACTGCGCCTTGGCCTGGTCGATCAGGTGGTCGAGGCGGATGTGCTCGACGCCACGGTGGCGACGCTCGCCAGCGAACTCATGCGCGGCGCGCCTTCGGTGCAGACGCTGGTCAAGAAACTGATCACCGAAATCGATGGCATGCCGCACGACGCCCACGTTGCCGATCTGCTGGGCGAGCACGTCGCCAATCAATGCGTCACGGAAGAGGCCCTGGAAGGCATGAGCGCCTTCCTGGAAAAGCGCCGGCCGAAGTGGGCGCTGTGATGCGGTTCCTGCTCGTCCTGTCGCTTCTCATTGCGACACCGTGTTGGGCGCAGTCCGACGAGAAGCTGTTTGCCGCCGGCAAGCTGCTGGAGATGGTGGGCCCCGCGATGGCGCAGGCCGTGATCGCCGTCGAGCTCTGTGGTATCGGCGATGCGGCCGCCTGGAAGCAGGTCGTCGCGGCCATCGACCGCCGTCATGCGCGCTGCATTGCCCAGGATGCGGGCTGGAAGAAATTGACGGAGAAGCCCGAGGCGCTGGCCGGCACGTTTGCCTTCGACTCCTTTCTGGCCACTCGTGGCGCCGAGGCGCGCGCCCAGGGCGCCGCCGCCTATTGCGGCCGCGTGCCGTGGAAGATCGTTCTCGTCTCGGGGGAGGCCACGCAGCCGGCGAAGGAGGCCTTCCTGCGCGAACGGCCCCAGGTCACGCGCGAGGCTCTCGACGAATTCATCGCGTGGATGGGCTGGGTGCGGGCGTTGGGTGATGACACGCGCTGGATCGAGGCACCGTGCATGGACTTCTGGCCGGCGACGCAGAGATAGGATGGCAATGTTCTCCAAGATATTGATCGCCAACCGCGGCGAGATCGCCTGCCGCGTCATCAAGACGGCGCGGCGGCTCGGCATCAAGACCGTGGCGGTTTATTCCGACGCCGACCGCAATGCCCGCCACGTGGCGATGGCCGACGAGGCGGTCCATATCGGCCCGTCGCCGGCGCGCGAGAGCTATCTCGTGGCCGAGAAGATCATCGAGGCGGCGAAGCGCACCGGCGCCCAGGCGATCCACCCGGGCTACGGGTTCCTCTCCGAGAATGCCGGCTTCGCCGAGGCCTGCGCGGCAGCCGGCCTCGTCTTCATCGGCCCGCCGCCCACCGCCATCCGCGCCATGGGTTCCAAGAGCGAAGCCAAGAAGATCATGGAGAAGGCCAGGGTGCCGCTGGTGCCGGGCTACCACGGCGACGACCAGTCGCCCGACCTGCTGGCGAAGGAAGCCACGCGCATCGGCTTCCCGGTGTTGATCAAGGCCTCGGCCGGCGGTGGCGGCAAGGGCATGCGCGTGGTCGAGAGTGCCGAGAAATTCGCCGATGCATTGGCCGGCGCCAAGCGCGAGGCCAAGGCGGCCTTTGCCGACGACCACGTGCTGATCGAGAAATACCTCACCCGACCGCGTCACATCGAGATCCAGGTCTTCGCCGACGGCCACGGCAACTGCGTCTATCTCTTCGAGCGCGACTGCTCGATCCAGCGCCGCCACCAGAAGGTGATCGAGGAAGCGCCGGCGCCCAACATGGATCCGTCGCGCCGCAAGGCGATGGGCGAGGCGGCGGTCGCGGCAGCCAGGGCCATCGGCTACCGGGGCGCGGGCACCGTCGAATTCATCGCCGACCAGGACGGCACGTTCTTCTTCATGGAGATGAACACCCGCCTGCAGGTCGAGCATCCGGTGACCGAGGCCATCACCGGTCAAGACCTCGTCGAATGGCAATTGGTCGTCGCCGCAGGCGGCCGCATGCCGCTCGCGCAGGACCAGCTCCGCATCGACGGCCATGCCGTCGAGGTCCGGCTCTACGCCGAGGACCCGGCGCGCAACTTCCTGCCGTCGACCGGCACGCTCATGCATCTCAGGCTGCCGGAGGAGGGCGCGCATGTGCGCGTCGACACCGGCGTGCGCCAGGGCGACACGGTCACGCCCTTCTACGATCCGATGGTCGCCAAGGTGATCGTGCACGACCGCGACCGATCCTCGGCGCTCAGGCGCATGGCGGCCCTGATGGGCGAAACCGAGGTGGTGGGCGTCACCACCAATGCGGCGCTGCTGGAGGCGCTGTGCAGTCATCCGGCTTTCATCGGCGGCGAGGTCGATACCGGCTTCATCGAGCGCCACCGCGAGACGCTGTTTGCCGCCCTGGCGCCGGCCGACGATCGTGCCTTTGCGATCGCCACGCTGGCGCGGCTGGCCGAGTGGCAGGACAGGGAGCGGCCCGCGGACGATCCTCACTCGCCGTGGAACGAACAGAATGGCTTCAGGCTGCTCGACGAGGGCCACGACGAGGTGCTGTGGAAGGACGGCGAGCGTGACGTCACGGTGATCGCCCGTCGGCTGCGTGGCGGCGGACTGCGCCTGGAACTGCCGGGCGGCGCACTGGAGGCTCGCGTGCGGCGTACCGAAGACGGCCGGCTGGCGATCGGCCTCGGCGACGAGACGTTCGTGGCCACGGTGGTGCGTCGCACCGCCACCGACGGCGGCGTCGACTACACGCTGTTTGCCGACGGCCGCAGCCGCCGCCTGCGGCTGGTCGACCCGTTCGATCTCGCGATGTACGAGGCGGCGGGGGGGGCGGAGGCGTCGGTGCGGGCGCCGCTGCCCGGCAGGATCATCGACCTCCGGGTCAAGGCCGGCGACACGGTGAGCAAGGGCCAGCCGCTGCTGGTGCTTGAAGCGATGAAGATGGAGCACACCCTGGCGGCGCCCTCCGACGGCACGATCAAGAGCGTGCGCTACGCCGTCGGCGAGCAGGTGACCGAGGGCGCCGAACTGGTGGAGTTCGAGGCCAGTTAGGCGTCAGTGCGCCACCACCTTGCGGTAGAGATGCCAGGTCGCGTGCCCCAGCACCGGCAGCACGACGGCGAGTCCGACCAGCAGCGGGATGGCGCCCGCGACCAGACTCGCCGCGATGATCAGTCCCCACATCGCCATCGGTCCGGGATTGGTGCGGACGGCGCGGACCGACGTGGCGATGGCGGTGCCGACGCCGACGTTGCGGTCGAGCAGCATGGGGAACGACACCACGCTGATGACCAGCACCGCGAGGGCGAACAGGAAACCGACGCCCATGCCGACACCGATCATCCTCCAGCCCTGGGGCGTTGTCAGCGCGTCGCGGGCGAAGGCGGTGGCCGACACCGGCGCGTCGGGTCCGAGAGTCACCGTGTAGATGAAATTGGCGGCAGACAGCCACAGGCAAAACAGTGCCAGCAGCAGCAGACCCATCACCAGAATGGCGCCGATCGCCGGCGAGCGCACGACGGCGAAGGCGTCCGTCCAGCGGATGTCGAGCCCCTGTTCGCGCCGCCGGCTCATCTCGTAGAGGCCGACGCCGAACAAGGGAGCGATCAGGGCGAAGCCCGCGACCAGCGGAAAGATCAGCGCCACCATGCCGTAGTCGAAAGCCATGCGCGAAATGATCAGGCCGGCGATGGGATAGAGCAGGCAGAGGAAAACGACATCCGTCCGGCATGCGCCGAAGTCCCTGAAACCCTGCGCCAGCGCATCGCCCACGTCGGCGGCGCCGATGCGTTGGACCCTGGGAGGTGCGGCGTCCCGGTCTTCCCAGGCGCCCTCCATGGTGTGGGCCGTCGCCTCCACGGCGTGGCCGGTCTGCTTGAGATGGTCCCAGGCCCACTCAAGGGGATTCCGTACGTGGTCCTGCATGGCCATGAATGCCTCCCTTGCGAACGATTGGTCCGAAGGTCGCGGCCGGTCGTGAACGCGATGTTGCCGCGATCTACCACTGCAGGAAGTCTACGCCTGTCGGGGGCCGAAGTCGCCCCCTCCGTCACGTGACGGCGGAGGGGGCTTCGCTACTGTAGGAACTTGAGATACTGGGCCACGAAATCGCAGCCGACGCTCTTGGCATATGCATCGGTCAGCTTCTTCGTGATCGGACCCGGCACCTTGCCGTCGCCGACCGGGCCGCCGTTGAAGCTCTTCACCGGCAGGATGCAGAGGCTGGTCGAGGTGAGGAACATCTCCTCGGCGTTGGCGGCGTCGAACAGGTCGATGTCGCCCGCCGTGCAGGCGATGCCGAGCGACTTGGCCATGTCCATTGTCATCTGCCGGCTGACGCCCGGCAGGACGTAGCGTTCCGATGGCGTGAAGAGCTGGCCCTCGCGGACGATGAAGATGTTGCTGCCCAGCCCTTCGGCGAGGTTGCCATGCTCGTCGAGCAGGATCGCCCAGGCATCGGGGTTGAGTGCCTTCACCGGCTTCTCGGCCATGATCATGTTGAGGTAGTTGTGCGTCTTGGCCCGCGGCGAGAGCATCGAGGGCGCGGTGCGGCGCATCGTGGTCGTGATGACGTCGGCGCCATCGCGGAACAGATGGGCGCGCTTGGCGAGCGGCAGCGGCAGCACCTCGATCACCACGTTGGGGCCGGTGTGCTCCCAGCCCTCGTCGCCGACAGCATCGACACCGCGGCTGACCCGCTGGCCGATCCACCAGTCGCCGGCGGCGGCGCGCAGATGCTCGTTCTTCGCCACGACCTCCTCGCTGTGCGCGATCATCTCCTTGGGGCCGATGCCGGGATCGATCTGCAGGTAGCGCAGCGAGCGGTAGAAGCGGTCGATGTGTTCCTTCAGGCGGAAGGGCGAACCCTCGAAGGTGCGCGTCATGTCGAAGGCGCCGTCGCCGTACTTCCAGCTCCGGTCGCGGAACGGAATCATGACCTGGTTTTCCGGCATGAACTTGCCGTTGAACCAGGCGATGCGTTGATTGCTGAGCTGCTGGGCCATGGTCTTTCTCCTGAATTGGCGCAAGTATGGCGCGACGCCTAACGGAGGCAAAGATGAACTTTCCCAAACGTATACGGTTGGTCGAAGTGGGCCCGCGCGACGGTCTGCAGAACGAGGCGAAGCCCGTGCCCGTCGACGCCAAGGTCGCCCTGATCGATGCGCTGTCGGCGGCCGGCCATTCCGCGGTCGAGGCCGGCAGCTTCGTGTCGGCCAAATGGGTGCCGCAGATGGCGAACACCGACGAGGTGATGGCCCGGATCAAGCGCAAGCCGGGCGTCAGCTATCCCGTGCTGGTGCCCAACAAGCAGGGCATGAACGGCGCGGTCGAGGCCAAGGTCGAGGAGATCGCGATCTTCACCGCCGCCTCGGAGGCGTTCTGCCGCAAGAACACCAACTGTTCGATCGACGAGAGCTTCGAGCGCTTCGCGCCGGTGATGGAGGCGGCGCAAAAGCACGGCATGAAGGTGCGCGGCTACGTCTCGACCGTGATCGCCTGCCCCTACGACGGCAAGGTGGCTCCCGCGAAAGTGGCCGAGGTGTCCGAGCGCCTGTTCAGGATGGGCTGCTACGAGGTCTCGCTGGGCGACACGATCGGCGTCGGCACGCCGGCTGAGTGCGTGGCGATGATCGACGCGGTCGCGGCAAAGATGCCGCGTGAAAGGATCGCGGCGCATTTCCACGACACCTACGGCCAGTCGCTGGCCAACATCATGGCCGTCATGGAACGTGGTATCAGTGTGTTCGACACCGCTGTCGCCGGCCTGGGCGGCTGTCCCTACGCCAAGGGCGCCTCGGGCAATGTCGGCACCGAGGACGTGCTCTATCTGATGAACGGCCTCGGCGTCGCCCATGGCGTCGACCTCGCCGCCGTCGCCAGGGCGGGGCGCGATATCTGCGAGGCCCTGGGCCGCGAGCCGGCGTCGAAGGTGGCGCAGGCGCTGAAGGCGAAGGCGGCGGCCTAGTTCGACTTGCTGACGATCCGCACCGTCACCGAGGTCGAACGGCCGGCTTCGTCGACCACGGCCACGCGTGCCTGGCCCGGTCCGTCGGGCACCCATCTGGTGCCGTCGAGCGGGCGGCCATCGACCAGCCAGCGCAGGCGGCCCTCGCCGCCCAGGGCCGTGAGCGGCACGGCTTCGCGGGCGCCCAGCTCGATGCGGGCATCGGCCGGCGGATAGGCGATGCGCGGCCCGCCGTGGCTCTCGACCGCCGGCGCCAGGGTGCGCATGCGCGGCGGCAGCTCGTGGTGGGAAGCCACCCGCAGGGCATCGGGCGGTGGTGGGGTGGCGCGGTTGTCCTCGGCGGGCAGGCGACCGAAAGCCTTGAAGACGATCGGCAAGGCCGCGAGGCGGCCGAGCTGGCCTGGGCGCGGCGTGCCGTCGGCGTGGCCGACCCAGACCACAACTGTCCAATTCGGGCTGTAGGCCGCGGCCCAGGCATCGCGGAAGCCGGCGGAGGTTCCGGTCTTGAAGGCGATGCGACGGTCGCGCAGCGCCACGGGCAGCGAGGCGAAACCCTCGGGCAGCGGCGCGCCGGCCAGCACATCGGCCACGTACCACGCGGCGGTCGGGCCGAGCAGCCGTACCGATGCCGGCGCGGGCCGGTCGCGACGCACGGCGGGCGGCGCAAAGGTGCCGCCGTTGGCGAGGCCGGCGTAGAGCCCGGCCATCTCCAGCGGCGAAACCGTGGCGCTGCCGAGCGCGATGCCCAGCGAATTGCCCGAATCGCCTGGCGGCAGGCCGGGCGAGACGCCGGCGGTGCGAAGCGTCGAGAGGAAGCGCTGCGGGCCGACCTTTTCCATCGCCAGGACGGCCGGCACGTTCAGGGATTGCTGCAACGCGCGGCGCACGGTGACGGCGCCCTGGTGGTCGCGGTCGAAGTTGCGCGGCAGCCAGTCGCGGAAGCGCACCGGCACGTCCGCGACCAGCGTGTCGGGGTGCAGCGTGCGATCGTCGAACGCCATGGCATAAATCAGCGGCTTCAATGCCGAGCCCGGCGAGCGGCGGGCGCGTACCAGATCGACCTGACCGGCGCGGCCGAAAAAATCCGAGCCGCCCAGCCAGGCGACGACTCCGCCGGTACGGTTGTCGAGCACGACCATGGCGATCTGCGCCCGGTCGGTGAATTGGCCGCGCTCCTCGGCGGCAAGCTGGGCCAGCGCCGCCTGCAGGTCGAAGCGCAGCGTCGTCGGCACGATCGTGCCCGGCGACTGGCCGGCCAGCCAGGCCGCGAGATGCGGCGCCTGCATCGGCAGAGCGAGCCGGCGATCGGGGACCGGCCGGCTGGCGGCTCTGTCGTAGGCGGCCTGGTCGACGAGGCCATGCTCCAGGCCACGCACCAGCACGCGGTCGCGCGCGCCCTGCGCCCTGTTGCTGGCGCGATCGGGCCGGCGGCGTTCCGGTGATTGCGGGATGGCCACCAGCAAGGCCGCTTCCGCGGCGCTGAGCTGCTTCGGTTCCTTGCCGAAATAGGCGAAGGAGGCGGCGCGCACGCCTTCGAGATTGCCACCCATCGGCGCCAGGGAAAGGTAGATCTCCAGCACCTCGCGCTTGGAATAGCGCCATTCGAGCTGCAGCGCGCGGGCGGACTGGATCGTCTTGGTCAGCAGGCCGCGTGGCCCCGTTCGGAGCTCGCGAGGGTCGAGCAGGCGGGCGGCCTGCATGGAGATCGTCGAGGCGCCGGACACGACGCGGCCGCGCCCGATCCATTGTCCGGCTGCGCGTGCCGCCGCCAGCGGGTCGACGCCCCAGTGCTGGTCGAAGCGGCGGTCCTCGTAGGCTTTCAGCAGCGCCAGATAAAGCGGATCGACGTCGTCGGGTGTCGTCCTGAGCCGCCATTTGCCGTCGGCCGTAGTGAGGGCGCGCAGCAGCCGGCCGTTGGCGTCGACGATCTCGGTCGATCGCTCCTGGTAGCGCGCGAGGTCGGGCGGGAACAGCCGGTCGAGCGTCAGCAATCCCGCCGCCACGCCCACGGTGAGGAGGGCAAAGCTGACGAGGAGGTGCCGGAGGTTCATGGCGACCGGGACATGGTCTCAGCGCGGTGCGACCGTGACGCTGCCCATGGCGCTGCGGGCAAAGACGCGCGGGGCGTACATGTCGGAGACCGCAACCGCCGGCAGCGCGAAGGTGCCGGGCGTCACCGCGCGGACGATGTAGGCCACGTGGTAGGAATGGCCGAACCTCCGTGTCTCGTCCCACAGCGTGCGGTAGGGCCGGTCACCGAGATCGAACGAGGCAAAGAAGCGGTCGTCGCGGGCCTCGGCGATGCGCGGCACGGTAAGCTTCGACAGGAACGGGAACGACTTCGCCGTCTCCTCGTTCAGCACCGATTCGATCTCGAAGCCGGCCGGCAACAGGTCGAGCAGCGCCACCTCGTGGTAACCGCCCTCGAGGTTGCGGCCGCTCACCGACACGATGAGGCGGTCGTTCTGGCGGACCTGGGCGAGATTGGTGGGCTCGCCGGCGAAGGTGAGGTGGCGCCGGCTCACGCTGAAGCCGTTTTCGGCGGCCGGCTGCGGATCGCGTGGCACGCCGCGTGCCGTGACCTGCATCCAGACCGCGCGCTCGCCGTCGTTCCGGACGCGAAGCCCGCGGTTGATGGCGGCCGGATCGGGATTGATCACGACCGGCTCGCTGGTCGACTTGCGGGCCTCGCCGTTGACCGAGTAGGCGAAGTCACCGCCGCCGGCCAGTGCCCGCGCGGCCAGCACCAGCCAGGCCTGCTCCTGGGTGGTGGTGTCCTCGATCCGGGCGGTGAGCCGCTCGCGCACCGACGCCACGACCTGGGTCACGCCCTCGCGACCGCCGGCGTCCGAGGCGAGCGCGAGCAGCGCCGCGCGGTTGCGCAGCGGCGAGCCGTAGTAGTCGTTGGGATCGCGCTCGTCGATGCGCTGACGGGCAAGTCCGAAGGCGAGGCGGGCGCGGCCGGGCTCGCCCACCTGGTTCAGCGCCGCGGCGAGCTGGGCCCAGGCGAGGCCACCTTTGATCTCGGCGCCCTTGGTGTCCTGGAAGTAGCGGACGCGGCCAGGATCGGCGAGGCCCGCCTTGGCCAGTACGTACCAGGCATACGCCTGGGCGTTGGGCGACAGCCGGTCGACGGTGCGGTTGAGCCAGGTGAGGCCGCGCTGGAGCGACGCTGCCGGCACCGCCATCTGCTGGTCGCGGGCGCGCAGCAGGAAGTCGAGGGCGTAGGCCTGCAACCATTCGGCCGCCGAATTGCCGAACGGCCCCCACATGCCGAACGAGCCGTCGGAGATCTGCATGTCGACGATGCGGTAGACCGCATCCTGCACGCGATCGCCGATCCGGGGATCGGAGGGCCCATACCCGAGCAGCGCAACGTCGTTGTAGTAGAGCAGCGGCAGGGCGCGGCTGGTGGTCTGCTCGAGGCAGCCATAGGGATATTTGTCGAGGGCGCGCAGGAGCGCCGGCACGTCGATACCCGGCGTGCGCGAGAGGGCGACGCTCACCACCGCCGTGCCCGGCGCGAAGGCCGCCGTCACGTTGCGATCGAGCGCCAGCTCGCGCGCGGGCTCGAGCTGGGCCACTGTGTCGATAGCGCTCGGCGTCTGCGCCGCCCGCACCTGGATGTCCCATTCGCGCTTGACGGCGAAATTGCCCGGCCCGGCCACGGAGACCGTGACCCTGCCGAAGCCCGGATCGCCGGCGCGGAGAGTCCAGGACAGCAGGTCGCGCTGGTTGGCGGCGAGGCGCCGCGTCTCGGCGACCGGCCGTTCGAGCGCCACGGCGCCGGTAGCCTCCATCGTCACGCGGTAATCGCCCGCCTGGCCTTCGACGTTGTGCAGCGACAGCGCGACGCGGCCGTGGTCCGCCGGCGCCAGGAAGCGCGGCAGCACGACGTCGGCCGTCACGGCGTCGCGCACGAACATGCGATGCTCGGACGACCCGACGCGACTCTTGCCGTAGGCGACCGCCATCAGCCGGAGCTGGCCGATGAAGTCGGGGATGTCGAGCGTGATCCTGGTCTCGCCCTTGTCGTCGAGCTTCACCGGCCCGCTGAACAGGGCGACGGTCCGTGTCGGCACGACGTCGAGGCCGCCGATGTCGCCGGAATCGCCGCCGGCGCGGATCCGGCCCAGATCGTCGGCGCGCCCGTCGAGCAGGCGGCCGTAGTCGTCGCGCATGGCGACGCCGAGCTGGCGCTTGCCGAAGTAGAAGTCGGCCGGATTGGGCGTGCGAAAGCGCGTGAGCTGCAGGATGCCCTCGTCGACCGCCGCCAGTGTGATGAAAGCCTCCTCGCGCTTGAGGTTGGCGACGCGCACCGGCACCTCGATGCGCTGCCGCGGCGTCACCTTCTCGGGCGCCGCGATCTGGACTCCGAGGGTGCGCAGCGCCGGATCGAGGCCGAGCCACGCCGCTCCGATGGCGCGCGTCGGCGTGCGGTCGGCCGGCGCCGACAGCGGCCGCCACGCCGTCACCAAGGCATAGGCGCCGGCGCCCCATTCGGCCTTCATCGGCACGTCGATGGTGATGCCGCCGGCGGGAACCTTGGCGGTGTAGGTCGTCACGATGCGGTCGGTGGCGATGGCGATCAGCGCCTCGCCGGCGAACGGCGCTTCGATGCGCAGCCGCGCCGTGTCGCCCGGCGCATAGTTCTGCTTGTCGCTCGCCACGCGCAGCGTGTCGGGCGTCTCCTCGGCAGCGCCGCCGCCGTACCAGCCGACATAGAATGTCATGCTGCTCGAGGTGTTCTTCTCCTTGTCGACGATCGTCAGCCGATGCGGGCCCCAGGTCAGGCGGCGTGCAAGGCGCACGGGGGCGTCGGCCTTCAGGGCGATGGTGTCGGCAATCAGCAGCCGTTCGTTGGCAATCGCCTGCCAGCGCCAGCGGCCGTCGACCTGATACCACTGGTAGGCGTACTCGATCCGGTCGATGCGATACTCGACCGTCGGCCGCGCGACCTGCCCACCCACGGCATCGACGGCCACAATGTCGAACTCGGTGTCGACGCCTTCGCGCGAGTAGCGGCCCTCGAACACCGGCCGGATGCCGAGATAGGCGTCCCGGCTGCGCATCGGCACGACCTTGTCCGCCTTGGTGGCTCGGCCGCCGCCGGGCTCGAACACGCGGGCCGTGAGCTGCGCCTTGAGCGGCAGCACCGTGTCCTTGACCTGATCGCCGCCCCACTCGAGGAGCGACTTGCCGGCCTCGTCGGTTTCCGGCGCCGTCAGGGTGATGAATGGCGGCTCGAATTTCTCGCGCTCGGCCTCAGGTCCGAACCGGTACTTGGCGAAGGCGGGGAAAGGCTGGTCGTCGACGATGACGCGCATGTCGGCTTCGACGGCGAGGCCCGAGGCCGGCGCGCCGTAGAGGAAGTCGGCCGATATCGCAAAGCCGTTGGCCTGGCCGGGGCGCAGGATCGCCTCGTCGGAGGTGAACTCGACCTTGAGCTTCTCCGGCACGAAATCCTCGACCGAGAAGTCGACACGGCCGACTGGCGCCGCCCGTGGATCGATATGGGCCGCCACCGACCAGCGGCCGCGGCGCGAGGATTTCGGCAGGTCGATCGCCTGGTGCACGGCGCCCGCCGCCTGCAGGGCGTGGGTGAAGCGCGTGAACTCGGTGCCGTCGGGCCGCTTGACGATCAGGGTCACCGGCATGTTGCCGAGGGCCGTCGCGCCGTCGTCGCGCAGCAGGGCCATGAGCTGGATCGTCTCGCCGGGACGGTAGATGCCGCGCTCGGTGTAGAGGAAGGCATCGACCGGACCGGGCTGGGCGCGGCCATCGACGCCGCGATCCGAGAGGTCGAACGCCGCCTTGCTGAGTTCGAGGCGGGAGAATTCCTGCTTGGCCGTGTCCGAAGCCATGACGGCAGCAGCCTCGGCCGCCCCCCGGCCTTTCATCAGGCCGGCGGCAAAGCTCGCCCGGCCATCGGCCGCGGTCACCGCCTTGGCGATGGGCTCGTTGCCACGCGACAGCAGCACGACCTCGAGGCCGGCCAGCGGCAGGGCGCTCTGCAGCGAGCGGGCGAAGACGTTGAGGCCGTCGTCGCCGCTGAAGGTTGTGAGGGCGATGTCGGTGTCGATCACCCACAGGCCGGAGGCGCCGGAGCCGGGCTGTTCCTCGTCATCGTCGTCGTTCTGCGACGGCGGGCGCGCCGAGTTCCAGGCCACCACGAAGTAGGCGCCGGGTTTCCAGTCCTTGATCGTCTCGCGGATCGGAAAGGCAGTGACGATCGGCTGGTTGGCAACGCTGCGCACCTCCATCGTGCCGCGCCAAAGCTGGACGCCGTTGGAGCCGTTCAGCCACGACCGGAGCGACCACGAGTCGGTGACCGGCTCGGATCCGGGGAAGGTGGCGTCGTAACGGTCGCCAGCGAAGCGCTCGATGGCGCGCTCGTTGACGCGATAGACGGCGACGCCGACCTTCGAGACGTTGATCGTGGTGATCGGCAGCCCGGCCGCCGAGCCGCGCGGCAGGATGAATCCCTTGCCGGGCAATGTGACCACCGCCGGACGGGCGCCCATCGCCACATCAACTGTTCGCTCGGCGTCGAGCTTGGCACCGTCTCGGCCGGGGAAGCCCGCGAGCAGCCTGACCTTGTAATCCTGGCCATAGGACAGGCCGCCGACGCACAGGCGGTCGTCGACCACACGCAATGCCGACTTCACCTCGGGCTCGATGCGGACATAGTCGGCGTATTTGACGTCGCCCGTGGCGAGCGGCTTGTTGAAGGCGAGACAGGCCTCGCCGTCGGCGCGCGAGCTGTCGATGCCGAGGCGACGATAGGCGAAGGGCTCGTTGGGGGCGGCGGCAGGCTGGGTGATCGGCGTCGGCGCGGTGGAGCCTGAAGCAGGTGCGGCCGGTGGCACGGCCGGTGTCGCTGGAGCAGGCGTCACCGCCGAGGCGGTTCGCGGCGGCGGGGAGCGGTCGAGCTGCTGGCCTGGCGTTCCGATGAGGTAGCCCGCAATGCCGGATCCCAGCATCAGAGCCACGACCAAGGCAGCCAGCGTCGACCTATTCATGAGAGCCCCCACAGCAAGCGAGCGGAGTGTAGTCTGCCGATTGTGTAGACACTGTGGAGACTGTCGAGGGAGTTGTGAATGTTCCGAGGCTGTGGCGCTTGCGACACGCTGTGGATAGGACCGGCTTGAGCGCCTTCGGATTGCGTTCTAATCGCAAGCGATGGTGTTGCATCTCATCAAGCTCGCGGTCGGCGTGGACGATCTCGCCCATATGAAGGAGGTCCAGTCGGCACGCCGCCGGCAGCGCCGGCAGAGTCCACGGTCTCCCCACTGGGTCCATACCCGGAACACCCCGCGGCGATCGGAGGAGCTGCTCGATGGCGGCTCGCTCTACTGGGTCGTGCGCGGCGTCATCCGCTGCCGCCAGGAGCTGGTCGGCTTCGATCAGGATTTCGATCGGGAGGAGGCCCGGAAATACTGTCGGATCAAGGTTCGACGCACCCTGGTGCCGACGGCGCCGCAGGCCTGCAAGGCTTTCCAGGGCTGGCGCTACCTCGAGCCCGAGCGCGCACCGCCCGATCTCTCGCGCGGGGACACCGGCGACATGCCGGCGGAAATGGCAGCCGAACTGAAACGACTTGGGCTTCTCTAGCGGCTCAGGCCCCTAGCGGCTGGTGAGCTTGAGTTCGATGCGCCGGTTGCGGGCACTGTCGACAGTCGAAAGCGGCTGGTACTGGCCGTAGCCGGCGGCGACAAGGCGATCATTCGGGATGCCTTCCTTGTGCAGGAACTTCACCACCGCGATGGCCCGGGCGGTGGAGAGTTCCCAGTTGGACGGATAGAGCGCGTTACGGATCGGCGTACTGTCCGTATGGCCGTCGACCTGGAGCACCCAGTTGATGTTCCCGGGAATCCGCGATGAGATCTCGACCAGCCGCTGGGCGACGCTGGCGAGCTGCTTCTCGCCGCCGGGCTGGAGCACCGCCGAGCCGGAGGGGAACAGAACTTCCGACTGGAAGACGAAGCGGTCGCCCACGATCTGAACGTCGCGCTGGCCGGCCAGCGCCTCGCGCAGCTTGCCGAAGAATTCCGAACGGTAGCGCGCCAACTCCTCGACCTTGCTGGCCAGCGCGCGGTTGAGCTTCTGCCCGAGGTCGACGATCTGAACCTGCTGTTCCTTGGACTTGGCGTCGGCAGCGTCGAGCGCGACGTTGAGACGGGCGAGTTCGTCCTTGAGGCCGGCCAATTCGGCGGTGAGCCGCACGACGGCCGCCTTTTGCTCGGCCGCGAGCTTCTGCTCCTCGGTGAGGTCGGCGAAGACCTTGCCCTTCTCCTCGTTGGCGGCGGCGAGCGAGGCCGCCAGGCGGGTGAGTTCGAGTCTCTGGCGCTCGATTTCCTTCTGCAGGTCGGCGCTCTTGGCTTCGGCGGCGGTGGTGGCCTGCTTCAGCACCCCGGCCAATCGATCGTGCTCGGCCAGCATCGAGGTCAGACGTTCGGTGAGCTGGTCGCGTTCGATCTTGAGGGCATCCGCGGACCGGCGTTCGGCGGCAAGGTCGGCGCTCAGACGATCGCGCTCGCTGCTCGACTGGCGAAGCTGCAGGGTGAGATTCTCGAGATCCTGCTGAAGTCCCTGGCTCGCCTTCTTCTCGATCGACAGCAGGCTCGCGAGGTCGCCGACCTGTTTGTTCAGCGTATCGATGGCGCTGTCCCGGTTGTTCAGGGCGTCGGACAGCGTGAACTGGGCGACGCTGAACAACGACAGCAGGAAGATCAGCACCATCAACAGCGTCGTGAGCGCATCGACGTAGCCCGGCCACGTATAGTCGGCGGCTCCGGCGCGGCGGCGGGACGAGGCGGCCGCCATGTTCGGCTACCCTTCGCTCGGTGGCAGGCTCTGGCCGCGCGTCGAGGCGATGGTGCGGGCAAGCAACCGGAACTCGCCGCGCAGTTCGTCGGCCAAGGCGGTACGGTTGCGCACGCTTTCCTCGACGAGGCGGGCGAGATTGGCCTCGATGTTTCGTTGGTGGGCCTGCAGCGCCTCGCGGTCGCCGTCGGGCGGCCGTTCGGACAGGCGGTTGACGGTGCCGCGCAGTTCGATCGAATGCTCCGCCAGGCGGGCGAGCAGGGTTTGCTGAGTGCGCATGGTCTCCGCCAAGGCAGCGAGACGCTCGACAAGTGTGGCGGCGGCGCTTGCCGTCGTTTCGCGGCTTTCCTCGCTGCGCCGGAGAGTGCGGGTGAGTTCGTCGAGCCCATCGGCGGTGCGTTCGAGCAGAGCCTCGACATAGGCCGACACGCCCTGCTCTCCCTCCAGATTGCCGCTGGAGAGGTGGGTGGCGCCGGCCAGCCATTCCTCGAGTTCGATATGGAACCGGCCCTGGGCCTGGCTCGCCTGCAGTTCCAGGAAGCCCAGCACCAGCGAACCCGAGAGGCCGAACAGGGAGGCGCCGAAGGCCGTTGCCATGCCCTTTAGCGGGCCATCGATGCTGGCTTTGAGCTTGGCGAACATCTGCACGGCATCGCCACCCGTGACCTGCAGGCCGTTGATGGCATCGGCAACCGCGCCGATGGTCTCGAGCAGCCCCCAGAACGTGCCGAGCAGGCCGAGGAAGATCAGCAATCCGATCAGGTAGCGCGTGAGCTCGCGTCGCTCGTCGAGGCGGGTCGCGATACCGTCGAGCAGGGCGCGCGTGGCCGTCGGCGAGAGGCGGAAATGATCCTGCCTTTCGCCCAGCATGGCCGCCATCGGCGCCAGCAGGTTGATCGAATGCGTCTCGAGCAGGGGCGCGCCCTGCTCGCGGTGCTGGAAGCGGCGCAGCCAACGCACCTCGGGCCACAAGGAGATGACCTGGCGCATGACGAAGAAGATGCCGATCGCGAGCACGCCCACGATCACGCCGTTCAGGATCGGCGTGTTCTGGAACACGCGGAGCAGGTCGTGGCGAAGCAGGTAGGCGAGGCCCGCGACGGCTGCCAGGAACAGCAGCATGCGGACCAGATAGGGCAGGGGATTGCTCATGCGTTCAGGTACGATCGCGGCACGATTGGAGGTCGCTCACGAGTTCGGCACCAGAACATCGACGCGATCGCCGCCACCCGACGGCCAGGAGTTGATGGCAGGTATGCCGGGCAGGCCGACGTCGGAACACGGGGCGAGGGCCGTCACGTTCGATCCCCGGCCAGAGGCGGCCGAGACGACACCGATATCCAAAACGGCAAGGGCGATGCTGCGCACGGCGACCGAAGACGTTGGCATAACCGATTGCCTTTCCAAGGATTTACCGAGTCGAAACTGTCTGCAGCAAGGACGGCCGCTGGCGGCCGGAGAATAGCCAATGGAGGCTCGAGGCTCAACCTGCCGGCGGTGGAGGCAAGGCTTCTTCGGTGAGCGGCTCCGTCGCCGGCAATGTCCAAAGCGGCCTCGCACGCTATGCAGAACTGTCACGAGGGCTACACTGGCCTTGCTCTTTTTGGATGGAGGGGACATGGACCTGAAGGAGTTGCGGGCCTTCTGCAGTGTTGCGGCGGGCGGCAGCTTCAGCCGGGCCGCGGCGGCGCTCGGCGTGGCGCAGTCCGTGTTGAGCCGCCAGGTCTCGGCGCTGGAAGCCGAACTGGGCGGACGGCTGTTCCACCGGACCGGACGAGGCGTGCAGCCCACCGAACTGGGCCTCGCCCTGCTGCCGCGGGCCAAGGGCCTGCTGGCCGAGTCGGAGCAGCTCCTGGTCGAGGCCGGCGGCATGCGGGGCAGCCCGGTCGGTAGCGTCGATCTCGGTGTCGTTCCGGGCTGGGCGCAGCCATTGATCAGCACGCTCTGCTCCCGCCTGATGTGCGACTATCCACGGATCCGACTCCGCGTTCACGAGGCGTATAGCGGCCAGGTCGAGGAATGGGTCGCCAGCGGCCGGGTCGAGGTCGCGATCTTCAATCGCTATCGTCGCGGGGCCGTGCGCGGCGCCGAACCGGTGATGCGCGGTGACATGATGCTGGTAGGCCCGCGCGGTCACGCCGCACTTGGCCACAAGGAGGTGCCGTTCCGCGCCCTGGCTGGCGTGCCGCTGGCTGCTCCGGTATGGCCCAATGGCCTCACCTCGGTGATGATCGAGCATGCTACGCGCCAGGGCATTGCCCTCAACGTCGTGATGGAAGGAAGCTCCTCGGCGATCCTGCGCGAGGCGGTGGCGCGCAGCGGACTCTGCACCGTCTTTCCGAGCGGCTTCACCTCGCGCGAGATGGCGGGACCGCTCTTCGCCGCCTCGCGGATCGTAAAGCCGACCATCGAGCAGACGACATGGCTGGCCGTCGGCACCTACCGCCCGGCTTCTCTTGCTGCGCGGACGGTGGCCCGTCTGGTGCGCGAAATCCTGAAATCCGGCTAGCTAGAGCGACTCGGCGGGCCGGCTGCCCGTGAGGATCTCGACCATCGAATCGCGCAGGCCGGCGTTGCTGGCGAGGATCGAGGCGTCGCCCAGCGTGTAGGGCTGGCCAGCAATATCGCCGACGAAGCCGCCGGCTTCACGCACCAGCAGGAGACCGGCAGCGACGTCCCACGGCGCCAGGCCGAATTCGAAGAACGCATCGAAGCGTCCGGCAGCCACGAAGGCGAGATCGAGCGCGGCGGCGCCCCAGCGGCGAACGCCCGCGGTGCGCGCCGTCACAGCCGCGAGCTTGGCGTGGTAGGTGGCGTGATCGCTCTTGCCGATGTGCGGAATGCCGGTGCCGACCAGGGCGCGCGCCGGATCCTTGCGGCCGGAGACGCGCAGGCGGCGTGAGCGGGCGGCCGGCGTGTCGATGAAGGCGCCATTGCCCTTCTCCGCCCAGAACAGCTCGTCGGATATCGGCTGGTAGACGACCCCGGCGATGATCTCGCCATCGCGCTCCAGGCCGATCGAAATGGCGAAGTGCGGCACGCCGTGCAGGAAATTGGTCGTACCGTCGAGCGGGTCGACAATCCAGCGATTACGGCCGTCGCCCTTGATCTCCGTGCTCTCCTCGCCGAGGAAGCCGTATTCCGGCCGCGTCTTCAGCAGCTCGGCGCGGAGCACCCGCTCGGCCTTGATGTCGGCGTGGCTGACGAAATCGCCCGGACCCTTTTCCGAGATCTGCAGGTGTTCGACTTCGCCGAAGTCGCGCTTCAGGTTCTTGGCCGCGGCGAAGGCGGCCCGGATCATCACGGTGACAGTGGCCGAGCGCGGGGCCAGAGAACGGCGTTCGGGCGGGCCCGAGCGCTCGCGGCCCGGTGCCAGCGGGGCGCGGCCGACGCGCGCGACGGGGCGATCCGCGAAGGAGCGGTCTCTGGGAGAGCGATCGGTTGGGAGGGCCACGGTCCGATCAATCCTTGGCGCGTTCCATGTAGCTGCCGTCCTCGGTGTTGATCACCAGCCGCGTGCCGACGCCGATGTGCGGCGGCACCATCACGCGGATGCCGCCCTCGACGATGGCTGGCTTGTACGATGAGGACGCCGTCTGGCCCTTGACCACGGCATCGGCTTCGGTGACGGCGAGCGTCACGGTCTTGGGCAGCTCGATGCCGACCGGTGTGCCTTCGTAGAGCGAGACAGCCACTTCCATGCCGTCCTGGAGGAAGCGTGCGAGATCGGCGTCGAGCACGTCGGCGCCGACCACCAGCTGCTCGAAGTTCTCCTTGTCCATGAAGGTATAGCCGTTCTCGTCCTTGAACAGGAAGGTGCACTCGCGATCGTCGATGTGGACGCGCTCGATCGTTTCGCCGGAGCGGAAGCGTTCCTGGAGCTTGTTGCCCTCGCGCAGCGCCTTGGCCTCGATGGCCACGAACGCGCCGCCCTTGCCGGGGCTGATGTGCTCCACCTTGGAGGCCACCCAGAGCTTACCGTTGTATTCGATGACGTTGCCGGCGCGAATGGAATTAACGGGAACTTTCATGGGCTTACCGCTGGGTCGGATGAATGGAATTCGGCCTCGTCCGCAGGGAGCGGGGCGAGGCCGACGGGCGGCCTTCTATCAAAGGCGGCGGGGGGCCGCAACCTGGCCTAAAGTCCCAGTTCGGCCTGCTTTTTCTTCGGCAGGCCGGCGGCGATCACGGCATGGGCCCGCTTGAGATAGGCCTTGGTCTCGGCCGGCGTCAGTATCCTGGGGTCGTCGAGCGCCACCCATTTGGCGCGCGCCAGATAGGGGGCCGGGCGGAAACCTTCGGAGCAGCTGAGCGCCTCGTAGTGCTCGGGCGGGCATTTGAAGCAGACCCGGCCGACCGAATGGTCGGGTGGCGCGATCAGGCAGAACATCTTGCCGCCCACCTTGAAGACGATGACGCCCTCCCATTGCACGGTCCGTGTCGCGGCGGGCAGCTTGCTGCAGAAGGCGTCGATCTGTTTGGGTGTCATCGCGGCCGCACCCTACACGGCGGGCGCGCCGCATGCGATGGTCCGGCATGACCGACTGGCGACCCGACAAGCTCAGCCGACGCCTGCCGCATCTGGCGGCCCGCGCGCGCCTGCAGGCGGCAATGCGGCGGTGGTTCGCCGACGAGGGGTTCGTCGAGGTCGAGACGCCGATCCTGCAGGTGGCGCCCGGCGCCGAAGTCCATCTCTCGGGCTTCGTCACGGAATGGGAGCTGCCCGACGGCGAGGAGTGCGAGCGCTGGCTGCACAGCTCGCCCGAGTTCGCGATGAAGAAGCTCCTGGCGGGCGGCATCCCGAAACTGTTCCAGTTCGCCCGCGTGTTCCGCAATGCCGAAGGCTCGGCGCTGCATCATCCCGAATTCACCATGCTGGAATGGTATCGCGCCGGTGCGGGCTACGAGGCCGCGATGGCCGACTGCGCGGCGCTGCTGGCGCTCACCGGCATCGAGCAACTGCGTTGGCAGGACCATCGCTGCGATCCCCGGGCCGTGCCCGAGCGCCTGACCGTGGCCGACGCTTTTCGGCGCCACGCCGGCGTCGAACTGTTCGCGACCATCGGCAGCGCCGAGAAGCTCTCCCGTGCCTCGGGCGTGACGATGCATGCCGGCGACAGCTGGGACGATGTCTTCTTCCGCGTCATGTTCGAGAAGATCGAGAAGTGCCTCGGCATGGGGCGGCCGACGATCCTCTGCGAGTATCCGATCTCGATGGCCGCCCTGGCTCGCGCCAAGCCGGGCGATCCGCGCGTGGCCGAGCGCTTCGAACTCTACGTCTGCGGCGTCGAACTCGCCAATGCCTTCGGCGAACTCACCGATCCGGATATCCAGAGGGCGCGGTTGGCCGCCGACATGGACGAGAAGGAGCGGCTCTACGGCCTGCGCTGGCCGGTCGACGGGGATTTCCTGGCGGCCCTCGATCACGGCCTGCCGGACTGCGCCGGCGTGGCGCTGGGCTTCGATCGGTTGGTGATGCTGGCGACGGGCGCATCGCACATCGAGGAGGTGCTGTGGCTACCGGTCCGCTGAGAAGAGTTCGTTGAAGGCACGGACGGCTGCTTCGGGGCCATCTCCATGGTTCCACACGCCGCCGGCGACGGCCAGGAAATCGGCGCCGGCCGCAATCACCGGCCGGCAATTCTCGACGGTGATGCCGCCGATCGCCACGCAGGGGATCTCGAACAGCTCGCTCCACCACTCGATGATTTCCAGCGACGCCGGCGTGGCGACGGTCTTGGTGGTCGAGGGAAAGAAGGCGCCGAAGGCCACGTAGTCGGCGCCGGCCTCGCCCGCCGTCATGGCGAGGTCGCGCGAGGCCTTGCAGGTGACGCCGATCTGCCGCTCAGGCCCGACGATACGTCGCGCCTCGGCATAGGGCATGTCGTCCTGGCCGATATGGACGCCGTCGCAATCGAGCTTCACCGCGAGGTCGGGCCGGTCGTTCATGATGAATGCAACGTCGCGCTGCTGGCAGATCGGCCGCAGGGTGTCGGCGGCGCGGGCGATCGCGTCGTCGGCCACGTCCTTCAGGCGAAGCTGGAAGGCGGCAACGTCGCCACCATTCAACGCCGAGCGCAGGTCGTCGGCGAAGATCGCGGGATGCTCGATGCGCTCGGGAGAGATGAGGTAGAGGCGGGTCAAGGGCGGGTCATCTGATTTCGCCATGGTTTATGCGGTCTCCGCGGTGCCGTCGAGTCGACTCGCCGTTCTCGTGGCCGCCGGGCAGGGCGGAATCTTGTCGTTGTCCCGCGCTGCGGGATGGTCTAATGGCGCCCATCCGTCGAGCGAGTGACTGTGAGCAAATCCAAGCCAACGAAGACTGTCTTGCTGGTGTTGGCATCAACAATTGCAAGCCTGCTCCTGGGAATCGAGGTCGCCGCCTATTTGACCGTTCCGGGCATCGCCATGTCGTCCGAAGGCGACGGCCTCGTAATATTCGACCCTGAAATCGGTGCAATACCCAACCCCAGCTCCCACAACAGGCGCATCTATCCCGCGATCAAGGACAGGAAGGCGTTCGCCTTCGACGTCTACACCAACGATCGCGGTGCCCGCGTCGACGGGCCCGGCGAACGAAGCCCGGCCCGCGTCGACATTCTCGCGGTCGGCGACTCGTTCACCTGGGGCTACGCGCTGGCGAACCCGGATATCTACGCGAGCAGGCTCGCGCGGGAACTCAATGCGAGCATCTCCAACCTCGCCATGGCGAGCTACGGCACCACGCAATCGCTGCAGATCCTGAGGCGAAACCGCGATCTCGCGCCCAGGCTGATTGTCTATGGAATCATCGCCCATCATTTCGAACGCAACGTCATGCCGTGCGCGCCGTCCTATTATCCCTTCTGCCTCGACGTTTCCCATGTCGTGTGGGACGAGCAGGGAACTCCCCGGATCGCGCCGCCGTGGAGCAACGGCGTCCGTCGCCTCCAGCAGCAGCTCGCGGGCGACTACTACAGCCCGGTCGGCTGGTTGACGCACGGTCTCGACGTCATCCATGGCCGGATCGAGTATGCGTGGGCCACGTTCGACGAGGCCGACGAGGCCAAGAAGGAACGAGCCATGTCGTTCCTCCTGCGCGAGATGGAACGGACCGTCGTCGACATGGGGTCCCAGCTTCTCGTGGTCTACATTCCCACGAACTATTGGGGGCCACCTGCCGGCCTGCCGCGCGCCATCGGCAACATCCGGCTGCTCGATCTGACCGAGGCCTTTCAGCGCAACAAGAGCGCGGGCGGCCCGAACCCCTATATCGTTGGCGACGGCCACCCGAGCGCGTCCGGGCACGCGCTGATCGCCGACGAGATCGCGAAATACGTCCGCCGGGAGGGATTGCTCGGGGCTGCGGGCCTGCGCCCGCAGCCCTGAAGCTTACGCGTACGGTCGCTACATCTTGCCCTGGTAGATGCCGATGATCTTGTCGAGCATGTCGAGCGCCTGGTCGCGCGGGCGCTGGAAGGTATTGCGGCCGATGATCGAGCCATTGGCGCCGCCGTCGCGCAGGCCGCGGATCTCGGTGAACAGGCCTTCCAGGTCCTTGGCCTCGCCACCGGAGAACACCACGATGCGGCGGCCGTTGAAGGTCGCCTGCATCACGTGCTTGATGCGCGCGGCCAGTGTCGAGGTGTCGACATTGGCCTTCTCGTAGGCGGCCTTCGCCTCGGGCTGCCACAGCACGTTGGTCGGCGGCTTCACCTTGATGATGTGGGCGCCGAGCAGGGCGGCCATGTGGGCAGCGTAGGCGCAGACGTCGAGCGCCGTCTCACCCGCCTTGTCGAGCTTGCCACCGCGCGGATAGGACCACATGACGACGGCGAGCCCGACCGACTTGGCCTCCTCCGACATCTCGCGGATCTCTTCCATCATCTCGTACTGGTCTTCAGAGCCCGGATAGATCGTGAAGCCGATCGCGGCGCAGCCGAGCTTGAGCGCGTCCATCACCGAGGCAGTGACCGCCTGGTCCTTGTTGGTCGACAGCGAGTTGGCCGAGTTGACCTTGAGGATGGTCGGGATGGCTCCGGCAAAGGTGTCGGCGCCGGCCTCGAGGGGGCCCAGCGGGGCGGCATAGGCATTCAGCCCGGCGTCGACCGCGAGCTGGTAGTGGTAATGCGGGTCATAGGCGTCCGGGTTGGGGGCGAAGGAGCGGGCGGGGCCGTGCTCGAAGCCCTGGTCGACGGGCAGGATCACCATCTTGCCCGAACCGCCCAGGCGGCCGTGCATCAGGATGCGTGCGAGATTGCCCTTGGTGCCGGGATTGTCGCTCTCGTAGTTGTCGAGGATTTTCTTGACCGACCGCGTGATCTTCATCGCTTGCTCCCGAGGGTTTCATTGCGGCTGAAAGCGGCGCTGGTGATAGCGGGCGGGGCCTATTCGTTCAAGCCCTTGCCGGGGTAGGGATGTGTGGCGATCCAGTGTTTGGCGATGTCCAAACGCCGCGTCACCCATACGCCGTGGTGCTTCTGGACATGGTCCAGAAACCGCCAAAGTCCCGCCATGCGGCCCGGATGGCCGATCAGCCGCATGTGCAGGCCCACCGACATCATCTTCGGTGCCGTGGCGCCCTCCTTGTAGAGAACGTCAAAGGCGTCACGGACGAGGCCGAACCACTGGTCGGAATGGACCATGCCGGCGGCGTACTTGCCGTCGTTGTTGGTGAGCGAATAGGGCACGACCAGGTGCGGCTTGCCCTCGACCGTCTGCCAGAACGGCAGCTCCTCGCCGTAATAGTCCGAATCGTAGGTGAAGCCGCCTTCGTCGACCAGCAGACGGCGGGTGTTGACGCTGGGTCCATAGCGGCAATACCAGCCGGCGGGACGCTCGCCGACCGTCTGCTTCAGGGATTTGACCGCCTTGCGGATATGGTCGCGTTCCTCGGCTTCACTGAGCTGGAAGTGGCGCACCCAGCGCCAGCCGTGGCAGCAGACGTCGAAGCCCGATTTGCGGATCGCTTCCGCCGCCAGCCCGTTGCGCTCCAGCGCGAGGGCACATCCGAAGACGGTGAGGGGCAGGGCGCGTTCCTGGAAGGCGCGCATGATGCGCCAGAAGCCGACGCGGCTGCCGAACTCGAACATGCTCTCGCCGGCCAGATCGCGGCCCTTCATGCCGATCGACGAGGTGCTCGATTCGGTGAGACCGGTGTCCGTATAGCCTTCGCCATCCTGCATGGAAGGTTCCGAGCCTTCCTCGTAGTTCATGACGAAATTGATCGCGACCCGGGCGCCGCCCGGCCATTTCGGGTCGGGCGGGTTGGGCCCATAGCCCACGAGGTCGCGCGTCGGCTGCCAGCTCATGTCGGTCTCCTTACCAGTTCAGCGCCCATCTGCCGGGCGATGTCGGCGATCTTGTCGTTGTATGGCGACATCGAGATCATGCGCACGCCAGCGCGCAGGCAGGCCAGCGCATAACCCGGTGTGTCGCCGCAATCGACGATCAGCGTAAAGGCAACGTCCGGGAATTCCTCGCGCGCCCGATCCTGCAGCGCCGCCAGATAGCCGGCGCCGTAGGTCGCGGCCGCATTTTCGGGGGTCAGAAGCACGGGCACCTGCTTCGCTTCGCGCGCGGCCGTCAGCGCGGCCTTCATCTGCCGCCAGTCCCGCACCAATACGATCGTGTCGTCCCCCGCCATGGCGGGAGCATTGCTCAGGACAGGAGGATGGTGAAGGGCGTTACGGGAACGAATTCCTCGTCGCCCTTGGAATCGTCGCGGAACATGAACACGGCAAAGCGGCCCGGCCGGTCCAGCACCGTAAGGCCGTGGTGCCATGTGTTGGGCTTGTAGGTGACGCCCTGTCGACCGTTGGCGATGAAGGCTCGTACACGGGAGAGATCCGGTCCCCCCGCCGTGGCGTGCGGCGCCACGATGACCAGCCAGCGGTCGACATCGAGCGGTATGAAAGTCTGCGATGAGAATTCGTGGCGCTCCAGAAGATTGGCCACGACCGGCCGGTCGGGCGTCGGTTCGCGCTGACTGACCGAAATGCTTGGACGCGCGGCCGGCCGCAGATTCCCGAGCGCGTCCTCGTAGTAGGTGCGGCCCGTCGAGGTCGGCAGATCGATCACGTCGCCGAAGGGAGCAAAGGCTTCCTTCGTGAGCGGCTGAGGATCGATCTGCACGGCCTGCACGCGGTTCGGCCTAGCCGAGCTTGCCCATGGCGACGGCCGTGTCGGCCATGCGGTTGGAGAAGCCCCACTCGTTGTCGTACCAGCTCATGACCCGCACCAGCGTGCCGTCCATGACCTTGGTTTGGTCCATGTGGAAGGTCGACGAGTGCGGGTCGTGGTTGAAGTCGATCGAGACGTTGGGCTGGTCGGTCCAGCCCAGGATACCCTTGAGCTGGTTGGCAGCCGCGAGCTTCACCGCCTTGTTGATCTCTTCCTTGTCGGTCTTGCGCGAGGCCACGAACTTGAAGTCGATCACCGAGACGTTGGGCGTCGGCACGCGGATCGACACACCGTCGAGCTTGCCGTTCAGCTCGGGCAGCACCAGGCCCACGGCCTTGGCGGCGCCCGTCGAGGTCGGGATCATCGACATCGCGGCGGCGCGGCCGCGATAGAGGTCCTTGTGCATGGTGTCGAGCGTCGGCTGGTCGCCGGTGTAGGCGTGGATCGTGGTCATGAAGCCGTGCGTGATGCCGACCGTGTCGTGCATCACCTTGGCGACCGGCGCCAGGCAGTTGGTCGTGCACGAGGCGTTCGAGACGATCACGTGGTCCTTGGTGAGCTTGTCGTGGTTCACGCCGTAGACGACCGTGAGGTCGGCGCCATCGGCCGGGGCGGAGACCAGCACGCGCTTGGCGCCGGCATCGACGTGGGCCGAGGCCGCCTTCTTCGAAGCGAAGAAGCCGGTGCACTCGAGCGCGATATCGACGCCCAGCGCCTTGTGCGGCAGCTTCGAGGGATCGCGCTCGGCGGTGACCTTCATCTTGCCGCGACCGACATCGATCGTGTCGCCGTCGACCTTGACCTCACCGTTGAAGCGGCCATGCACGGAGTCGAAGCGGAAGAGATGGGCGTTGGTCTCGACCGGGCCGAGATCGTTGATCGCCACGACCTCGATGTCCTTGCGGCCAGATTCCATGATGGCGCGCATGATATTGCGCCCGATGCGGCCGAAGCCGTTGATAGCAACCCGAACAGCCATGTCTTCCTCCTTAATTTGCCAGGCGGCGCGCCTCGGCGGCGATCGCCTCGGCGGTGATGCCGAAATGCTTGTAGAGATCGGTGGCCTTGCCCGATGCGCCAAAGCCCTTCATGCCGACAAAGGCGCCCCGGCTTCCCAGCCAACGCTCCCAGCCGAATCCGGTGGCCGCTTCGCAGGCCACGCGGATGGTGCCGTCACCGCCCAGGACCGTGCTCTGGTATGAGGTGTCCTGGGTGGCAAAGAGCTCCCACGACGGCATCGACACCACGGTGGCGGCAATGCCCTCCTTGGCCAGCAGGTCGCGGGCGGCGAGGGCCAATTGAACCTCGGAGCCCGAGGCAATCAGGCGGACGCTGGCCGAAGTGTCGCCCGCGAGAATGTAAGCACCACGGGCGCACAGGTTTTCCTCGTCGGCGCCGCGCACGGTCGGCAGATTCTGCCGCGTGAGCGCAATGACGGTCGGCGCATGCAGCGACTCGAGCGCGAGCTGCCAGCATTCCGCCGTCTCGATGGCGTCGGCCGGGCGCAGCACGCGGAGGTTTGGAATGGCCCGCAGGGCCGCCAGGTGCTCGACCGGCTGGTGCGTGGGCCCGTCTTCGCCGAGGCCGATCGAATCGTGGGTCATCACGTAGATGACGCGCAGGCCCATCAGGGCCGAGAGGCGGATAGAGCCGCGGCAATAGTCGGTGAACACCAGGAACGTGCCGCCATAGGGGATCACGCCGCCATGCAGCGCCATGCCGTTCATGGCCGCGGCCATCGCGTGCTCGCGGATGCCGTAATAGATGTAGCGGCCGGAGGCGTCGGGCTTGGGGAAAGGCTTCAGACCTGCCGTCT
>Ga0082335_1001912_pt1 | contig 41274 bp, 35 predicted proteins | sample Subgrocontami58m_FD_72375 | JGI IMG/M metagenome (GOLD analysis project Ga0082335, IMG submission 72375) | Subsurface groundwater microbial communities from S. Glens Falls, New York, USA - GMW37 contaminated, 5.8 m (SPADES assembly) (version 2) ...
TGTTACTTATGCTATGCAGATTGCAGGCCGTCACGTTTCGATGGATGCACCGTTTGCTCATAGTGAAGACAACAATAATAGTTTGTTAGATGTTATGCCGAACGATGATCAGCCGGCTCCCGATTTTACACTTATGAAAGAATCATTGAAAGCGGAAATTGAAAGATCACTTTCTACTTTAACAGAAAGAGAAGCTGAAGTTATTCGTCTTTATTTTGGATTAGGGAAAGAACACTCTCTTACATTAGAAGAGATCGGTGAGAAATTAAATCTTACACGCGAACGTGTTCGTCAAATAAAAGAAAAGGCGTTAATACGATTACGCCATTCTACACGAAGCAAGAACTTGAAAGCCTATCTCGGTTAATATTAGTTAATTAATTAAAGCCCCTTGCATTGCGAGGGGCTTTTTTGTTTTAAACTGTTTATTTTTGAATCGCTTAGAATTCATCAAATAGGAATCATGTGAAAACTTTATTAAGAATATTTTTCATCTCTATCTTAACTTTATCACAGATTAATGCGCAGAAAGAAATTTTAGGATATTGGTCAGGCAAATTGAAAATGATTAGCATCGAATTGGATTTTCAAATTATTGTAACCAAAACAAATAAATCATTAAACGGATTCATCAGCATTCCCACCCAAAAAGTAAGTGAATATAAATTACCTGTCTTTACTTATAAGAAAAATCAAATCCATTTTGAACTGCCAAGTTCTGCTGGCACTGCAAAATTTGACGGCAAACTAAAAGCTGATTCAATTAATGGAACACTTCTGCAAGCAGGCATGAAAGGAACATTCAGCTTAGCAAAGTCAACGAAACCAATAGTTCAAAATCAACCGGCCGAACAGATTGATGAACCTGTTCCCTATTTAAAAGATGATATAGCATTTAAGAACGGACGGATTCTTCTTACCGGAACATTAACAACACCCAAAAGTGAAGGTAAATTCCCCGCAATAATTCTTTTAACCGGAAATGGCCCGCAAGATAGAGATGAAGATATTTTTGGATTTAAAATTTTTAAAATAATTGCCGACTACTTAACCAGAAAAGGTTTTGCTGTTCTAAGATATGATGACCGCGGAGTTGGCGGTTCTACCGGCAATACAATGCAATCTACAACAGAAGATTTTTCAAACGATGCACTCGCTGCAATCGATTTTCTAAAAAAACAAAGTAATATTGACCGAACAAAAATTGGTTTACTAGGACATAGTGAAGGCTCACAAATTGCCGAGCTTGCCGCAATTAATTCTAAAGATGTTTCCTTTATTGTATTGATCTCAGGGAATGGCGTTGATGGCGGCAAAGCATTGATCGAGCAGCAAAAGTTAATTTTGAAAGCTAGCGGAATTGCCGATTCCCTAATAGCACAAAATTTAGAATTACAAAACAAAATTAACTACGCACTTAGTAATGATATTGATATTAATAGCTTGCAAAAAGATATAAAGGCATTTGCTGAAAAAGATTATGAAAGTTACAGCAAGGAAGTAAAAAATTCTATTCAGGATAAGGAAACATATATTAACTCTAATGTACAGTCGCAATTAAATGTTTTTAATAATCCTTGGTTTAAATTTTATGTAAAATATGATCCGATACCAACATTAGAAAAAATTAAAATCCCGGTGCTAATGTTATTTGGAGAATTAGACTTGCAGTTTCCATCCTCATTAAACAAACCAAGAATGGAAGAAGCGCTTGTTAAAGCCGGGAATAAAAATTTCAAGTCTATTGTATTCACTAAAGCAAATCATCTGTATCAAGAAGCAAAAATCGGAAGTCCAACTGAGTATTCAGAATTGAAAAAGGAATTTGTACCCGGTTTCTTAGAAGCGATTGGAGATTGGGTTTTAAATGTTATAAAGTAATTATTCAACGCGTTGTGTGAATAAAATAATATAGTTTGTTAAACTGTTAAAACAGTTACACAAATATTAATTTCTTTGTTAACCCCGCGACCCGCCTTGACCGCTAGTCGGGCAGGTTAATCGCGGGGTTAGAAAAACATAACGCAGTTATAAAACCGTTTTAACGGTTACATTTCAATTCTTTTAAATACAGGGAAAAATATGTCTGATAATCAAAACCGACTTGCCGGACTTGCAAGTCTAATGGGTAACACTCCCCTTTTGGAAATTAAACTTTTATTTAACGGAGAGATGAGAAGGATTTTCGCCAAAGCAGAAAATCTTAATATGACTGGAAGTATCAAGGATAGGATGGCATTTTACATTTTTAAGAACGGATATGAAAAAAATAATTTAAAACCCGGTGCGTTAATCATTGAAGCAACAAGCGGAAATACAGGCATTGCTTTTTCAGCTATCGGCAGAGCTCTCGGGCATCCTGTAACTATCTTTATTCCGGATTGGATGAGTAAGGAAAGAATTAATCTTATTAAAAGTTTTGGAGCTAATGTTGTTTTGGTAAGCAAGGAAGAAGGCGGATTTCTCGGTAGTATTGCACGCGCTGAAGAATTAGCAGCTAAAACAGAAAATTCTTTTCTTCCAAGACAATTCTCGAATAATGATAATTGTGAAGCACATTACCGTACAACCGGACCGGAAATTTATTGGCAATTACAATTTCACGGAATAAAACCGGATGCATTTATTGCGGGAGTTGGAACCGGCGGAACTATTATGGGAACGGGACGATTCCTAAAAGAAAAATATCCCGACATAAAAGTTTATCCTTTGGAGCCGACTAATTCTCCAACGCTATCAACCGGATATAAAGTTGGCAAGCACCGCATACAAGGTATTTCCGATGAATTTATTCCGCAGATATTAAAATTAGATTCCTTAGACAAAGTTGTTGATGTTGATGACGGCGATTCAATTATTATGGCTCAAAAACTTGCGGCAGAACTTGGCATCGGTGTTGGAATTTCTTCGGGAGCTAATTTACTTGGTGCTTTAAAAATCCAGAATGAACTTGGTAAGGATACCGTTATTGTAACAGTTTTTTCGGATGATAATAAAAAATATTTAAGTACAGATTTATTCCATGAAGAACCAATTAAAAAAGATTTCTTAGCACCGCATATTAAATTGATGGAAGTTCGCGCGCTCAAACGTGTTTGTTATACTTGCTGTAATCCCGATGAATGTTCGGAATCGCATTTGGAAATAGCATTTGAGTTACCGGATGGCTGCCCAAGAAAGGTTGATACTAAACTCTAGTTCTTTTTAGCAATTAGCTTTTAGCAAAAACAATTTCCTACGGCATAGAAGCGGTTGATTTTGAAGTGTTAGATAGGCTGATTATTCTGAGAACATTTCTTTCAATACATTCAAAACTTTAGTCCGGGTTAATATATTTAATGTACCGATCCTTTTGATCAATCTTATTTTATCAACAGTTCTGATTTGGTCTATTACGATTTGACCTTGCTTACCTTCTACTTTGCAAGGAACCCGTGTTGGATAATTACGCAATCTTGATGTTAACGGGGCAATAATTACAGTTGAGATATTGTAGTTCATTTCGTTGGGAGAGATAATTATGCAAGGACGGGTCTTTTTAATTTCCTTTCCAATTGTTGGATCCAGATTAACATAATAAATATCAAAACGGGAAAACATTTACCACTCCCATTCTTCTTTATCCCACTTTGATTGAGTGAGTGTTACTCCGGCATCTAATAAAATATCATCTTTATTTTTTGCCATTTTCTTGAATGCTGTTTCCCAGAATTCTCTGTTTGTTGAAATTGGTTTGATTATTATTTGACCATCACTAACTTCAAGTTCAACTTCACTTTTAAGACCACTTTCGTGAATTAATGATTTTGGTATTCTTATGCCGCGTGAATTACCAATTTTTACAACTTTTGTTTTCATCTTATCTCTTTCTTTATATTTGTAACTACAATGTAATTACACTAACAATAACATTCAAGCATTCAGATTGTACAATTCACTAGCTGTCATGGTGCGACCGTGACAATCGAGTAAAATTACTTCTCATTTTGCTATTAGCCATTAGCTTTTAGCTATTAGCAAAAACTATAGAATTATTTCTTCCAGAAATGTCTTTTCTTATTTGCTGCAGTACAGCTTCCTCCCATTGAAATGCTTAATCCTAAAAGATAACCGAAATTATACCACCCGCCGCTATTGTAAACAGCATAGATGGCAACATTCTTATCGAATAGAGAAATTATAAAACTTATCGGTGCAATTATTCCGTGCCATAGACCATACCAAAAACCAACCGGTTTAATATCTACTGCATATTGATATTGAATTGCATCTGCACAACTGCTTAACAAAACGATTAATAAAACAGAAGCAGTAATGACTAATAATTTTTTGTACAACATTTTTTTAGCCCTCTTTATATTTAAATAAGTTGAATACTCATTTATTTTCGTCAAGGAGTGGTCCTTGGGGCAAACTGCAACAGTTTACTCGGCTCTGTTGGGCTTCCCATGTTGAGCGGCTTGTTATACACACTCATTGTTTTAACCATTTAATTGTATCGATAAGGTTTTGATCTTTCTCTAAAATATTTTCTACTTCTTTTGACACTAAAACACCATCAGGATGAAATAATTTTTGTCTTCGAAAATCAAAAATAAAATCCGGTTTTAATCTTGCCTCCAAGGAAAATTCTTTTCTCATAAGTGAACTGGCTTTTTTTCTAAAAAGATCGTAGGAAGTTTGTAATTTTTTCAAAGATATCTCAAATTTTCGACTATCAAGTAAATCAGTCTCAATATAAAATCCATATGTGTAAGGTTTTATACCAATTACAGAAACATCACTATCAGTTATATAATGAGTTATTCCAGGCAAATCATGATAAGCGAAATTGAAAGCGAGTTTGTTGGGAATAGCTTTATCAATGAAAGTATCATATTTAGTATCATCTAGATTTTCAAAATGAGCTTCAACATAAAGTGCACCAGAAAGATTATTTATTTTATTAATAAGTTTTATATCGTAATTAAGGTAGTCGCGGCAATCAATACAATAACCAAAATTTGGTGAATAAGGGCGATAAAAATTGTAATATAATTGTCTCCTAGTATCACATAAATAGTTACTAAAATATTCTATTTGATCATTTGGTATAGGTGAGATAACACCAGTGATTTTTATAAACGAATTGGAATATTTATCAGCTTGAGCCTCATTTAATAGAATTGGAACAGCCATATTATCATTTGTAATTTTTAAGTGATCTGAAGTTATTTTGTTTTTCTTTTTATCAGCATCTTCAGAAAGGATAAAGGAAACAAACTCATCTGGATAAAGATACAACACTCGAAACTTTCCAAGTTCGTTTTCAAATGGAGGAATTATTTGAATTGGGAATTGGAACAACCGAAACTTTACTGTCATTTTATGTTCTTCAACCATTCTACCCATTTTTTGATCGAATTTTAATCCAGTATTTTCATCTTTCCCTCTATCCGGGATTGTTGTCATATACGTTTTCGGTCGATATGTATAACCATAATTTGATAGAAAACCACTAGTTGTGATTAAAGAACCATACTTTATCTCTGAATTGAAGAATTCATCTGATAATTTTACTAATCTTTTTGGTTCACGAATTTGGTTTATAATCTTTGTTTTACTTGACTTCCATATTTTGTGAATCGAATCAAAAAGTTTGATACCATTTTCAATTGTAGAGATAGTTTTATTCATATTAATTTGTGTGTATAACAAAGTTGCGTTTAAACGGACGCCACAAAGTGTCCGTTACAAATAATTTGATTTATTGATCATAAAATTCACCTGCCAAATACAGAGCAAAAACCAAATCAAGCTTAACTGCAAATATCACGACCGACCACAGCGTTCCGCTTGAGATGCCTGTTATATGCTGAGAATATTTATTCACTTTCTGCAAAAACCAAGTAAAATTGTATTTGATATTCAGCTATGCTAAAGATTTAATTCTACACCTACTTTTACAAAGTAATGCAAATATTTTTGGTAACCAGTACTTTTTGAAATTAAATCAGCAGTCTGTCCACTACCAAAATAATTATCAAACAATCTATTATAACTTAGTAATAAACCAAACAGCTTAGAAATTTTAATTCCACCTCCTATGCTGAATGAATAAGTATATGCTTCTGGATTTTCGTTAGTGAAAGTACCATGTGAAGGATTGAAATTGTAATTTGAGTTCAGTCCTAGAAATCCGAAAAATTGATTAATCTCTTTTCTTATTAATAAACCGAACTGTAATCCATCATAGGCATTTTGTGACAAGAGTATTCCCGGCCTGAATTCAATATAATATTCCGAACCCAAATTAATTTTCCCACAATAAGAAATAGAAAAGCCCCCAAGATTTTTTTTTTCATTATATTCTTTTGTTATCAAGCCCAATTCAATTTCCACATTATGTGTTTCTGTAGATAAAAAAACTGTTTCTGCAATTAGACTGCTTTTATAACTTTGCGGAAATATGTATTCCACACTCATTAATATTAGAATCATTGAAAGATAATATTTCTTATTCATGCCAATTTATCTCCTTGAATAGTAATTGAATTATTGTCGCGCAAAGAGTTAATTGAAATAAATTTTCAAACTTTTCCCTTAACAAAATATAAAGTAATTTCTTTGAATAATCAGATCAAGCACACTAATATAAAATCGTGATTCTTAAGTAAATTGTATTTTCTTTTATTTGTCATTACCTTATTCTTGTTTCATTAGTTTCAATAATATCCGTTAATTCCCAACTTGTTATTTGAGGATCTGTACATGGATCGCCATTTCCAATATAACTCCATATATAAATAAATCTCCTTTCTTCTCTTCTTAGATAACCATGCATAAATGCATAATAACTAAATTCACTAATTGCATCCCAATAACTCTGGTCAGGTAAATAGGATTGACCAGCGTACAACCAAATACTGGTTTTATACATATTTTGAACATGTCCTATTAATTGATCCATTTCACCCCTGTCTAATTCACCAGATATCCATACATGATCAAATTTACCACCAAAAGAATTATTGAAATCTGTCCATTCATCTCTCTGATCAGCTTCATCCCAAGGACCTCTATAACATCCATAACTCGAAGTATATGTCATATCCGTATAAGCTGTCTGGTTGACAAAATCAACCAAATCGTCAAAGTTATGAGCCCAGCCTTCACAAGTTTCTCCTCCTATGTATTTGGATGTAGTAAATCCTCCAATATTTTTCAAATCATTTATTGTTTTTGAAATAGAATCTCTTAAACCAGGCAAGATAGCATGCCATGGTTCATCCCCATAAAATCCATAAAATTGTTGTCTTCCAGGTTCAGATAAAAATCCTCTGTAAGAATCTAATACTACTTTAGGACTTTGAAATGCAACTCCAGCAACAATTTGATTATCAGGGTAGACTATTGGATTAGCAAAGGCCATTCTTTCTAGCTGGACTAAATTAAAAGCCCACGTATTTTTTAAAGAGGTTAATTTTGATGAATCATACTGCCAAGTATTTTTGGGTAGAATACCAACATTGAACCCAGATATGGAATGATATTTTTCAAGTGCCCATACATCAGTTTCAATGGTATAACATGATTGTGTACTTTGAACTGAATTTGGAACAAAACTATTTGAGAATTTTGCAAGAGATTTATTTGTGCTTCTATATTTCAACTTCTCTGCAAGCAATTTTTCCGGTTTATCAATAACCACAAATGGTTTTTCATGTTCTTTTTTAAGTTTTGAAATCTTATCTTTTTTAGAAAGAGAGTCTGAAACCATATTTATACTAACACTTTCCTTCGCTAAAATTGATTCAGAAGTTTGAATGTTTTCCTTCTTTGATTCAACAACTTGTTCCTCCATACAATTTGTAATAAAAAAAACGAAAAATATTACGAACATGATAAGATATAAATACTTGCGTTTCATAACTCCTCCCTTGATATGATTTGAATTTGATTTGTAGCATATAACAATTAATTATACTGCCATATATTTATTATTTAGACAGCAAGCGTAATAGATTCTAGTGAATAGTGCTTTTTTATTTCACTTCCTCATCTTTTTGCATGATATCATTCCAGCAATAATATTTAATCTAGCGGGCTCTAATCGCCAACAGTTTATTAAATATAAGTATATGTAAAAGCCTAGTTAATATGTTAAAGCAAAAATTTATTCCAAATGAAGTATAATTTGAATAGGTATTTGGAAGAGAAGAAACGGTTTTTTAGGCCCCATTACGGATTTCCCCTTGTTCTGTTTACAACTTAAAGTAATAATGGGAATAGGTCAAGGGAAAATTGTCAGTGGTCAGTTGGCAGTGGGCTGCAGTTTTTATTAATTCATAATTCAAAACTCATAATTCATAATTCTTACATCACACATCATAAATCATCCATCATTTCCGGGAGTGTCTTTCTACAAGTTTGCTTACAACGTCTTCAAGTTCTATATTTTGTTCAGCAAGCATAACTAGCAAATGATATAACAAATCCGCAGTTTCATTTACAATTTCATTCTTATCGCGGTTCTTTGCAGCAATCACGGTTTCAATTGCTTCTTCACCAACTTTCTGGATTATTCTATTCGCACCTTCCTTAAATAACTTTGTTGTGTAAGATTTTTCCGGAAGATTTTTCTTTCTATCTTTTATCAACGCACTCAACTGATTTAGAAAATTAATATTTGATTTCTCAACGCCAAAGCATGAGTAATCGCCCGTATGGCAAGTTGGACCTTCCGGCTTTGCTGTGATTAACAATGAATCATTATCGCAATCGGTTTTTATATCCACAAGATTTAAAAAGTTGCCGGATGTTTCCCCTTTTGTCCACAACGTATTTTTAGTTCTGCTAAAAAATGTAACGCGCTTCGATGCAATTGTCTTATCAAAAGCTTCCTTATTCATAAATCCAAGCATCAATACTTGTTTAGTAGATTCATCAATTACTATTGCCGGAATTAATCCGCCGAGTTTTTCAAAATTTAATTTTTCTGCTTTTATCATAACCGTACTCTTATTCCATTTGATTTCAAATATTGTTTTAGATCTTTAATCCCCAGCTCGTTGTAATGAAAAAGACTTGCGGCAAGACAAGCATCAACGCCGATATTAAACGCATCGAGAAAATGTTCTTTTGTTCCGGCACCGCCCGATGCAATTACGGGAATCGTTACACTTTCAACTACTTGTTTCAGAAAATCCAGATCGTAACCTTCCTTTGTACCGTCGTGATCCATTGACGTCAGCAAAATTTCCCCGGCACCAAGCTCATTAACTTTTTTGCACCAGCTTAAACCTTCAAATTCAGTTTTTTCTTTTCCACCTTTTATAAATATTTTTTTTATTCCGTTAATTAGCTTCACATCAATTGCGGCTACAACAGCTTGACTGCCGAATCTTTTTGCCGCTTCAGTTATTAAAGAATGTTTTTTTACAATCGAAGAATTAAGAGAAACTTTATCTGCACCGGCACGAAGCAGCGCTTCAATATCGCTTAACTCGGCTATTCCGCCGCCAACAGTAAAAGGTATTCGAATTACACCGGCAACATTTTTTACCAACTCAACAAGCGTCTTCCTTTTTTCTATTGATGCGGTTATGTCAAGAAATACAAGTTCGTCTGCACCTTCATGATAATATCTTTCAGCGAGTTCAACTGCAGAACCGGCATCACGCAGATCAACAAAGTTTGTACCCTTTACAACTCTGCCGTTTTTAACATCAAGACAAGGAATAATTCTTTTACTTACCAAATTCTGCTAACTCCTTCAAAGAAATTTTATTTTCATAAATTGCTTTACCAACAACAGCCGCATTACATTTTATTTTATCCAGCTCGATTAAATCTCTCATTCCGCTTATACCGCCGGATGCTATGATAAATATATCCGAGAAAATATCATTAAGATCCTTATACAACGAAAGGTTTGGTCCTTCGAGCATTCCATCTTTCTCAATATCCGTGATGAGAAAATTATTTAAGCCGTATCCTTTACACTGAGTAATGTAAACGTTGATTTCAAAAGCGGAGTTTTCACTCCACCCTTTCATAACAATTTCACCGCTTAATGTATCTGCGGCAATTATTATTTTCTCCGGAGAAATATTTTGCATAACTTTTTCAAATTCGGATTTGTTAACAAACGGCAATGAGCCAATCACAATTTGATCAACGCCGATTGATAATAATTTAGAAGCATCATCAACGCTTCTAATCCCGCCGCCGAATTCTATCTTTAATTTTGTTTTATGCTTTATCTCTTCAATAATTTTTATTGTTGATATCTTTCCTTCCATTGAACCGGAAAGATCTACAATGTGTATTTGTTCAAATCCATAATCATCATAAACTTTAGCTTGATCGAGAGGATTTTCCGAATAGATTTTAGCAGTGGCGAAATCACCTTTCTTTAGCCGGACAACTTTTCCGTCAAGAATATCTATTGCGGGTATGATTAACATTTTTCAATAAAGTTTTTAATTAATTGAATCCCGGCCGGTCCGGATTTTTCCGGATGAAACTGAACGCCGTAATAATTATCCTTTTCCATAGAAGCACAGAAATCCACACCGTAGTTACAAACAGAAGTTGAATGCTCATTCGTTGGTACATAAAAAGAATGTGCGAAATAGAAAAACTCGCCATCTTTTATATCATCAAATAATTTTGATGTCTTCGCGTAACTCACTTGATTCCATCCCATATGAGGAACCTTGATTTTGCTTTCATCAAACTTCTCCGTTGAGTATGGGAAGATTCCAAAAGCGTGCACATTTCCTTCTTTAGATTTATCGCAAAGTAATTGCATACCAAGGCAAATTCCCAGAAGCGGTTTTTTTACAACGCGCAGCATTGTAAACAAGTTTGTCATATGCAGATGTCTTATAGCAAATGATGCTTCGCCGACTCCGGGAAATATTACTTTTTCGGAATTGCAAATCTCATGTTCATTATTCGTGATTTTAAATTCACATTTCAAATCTGTTAATACATTTGCTACGGAAGCAGTATTACCGGCACCGTAATCAATCAACGAAATCATATCAATCCTTTTGTAGACGGCAGACTGCCTTTATTTCTAGAATCATATTTTAATGCATTGTTCAATGCGCGTGCAAATGCTTTGAAAATTGCTTCGGCTTTGTGATGATCATTTTCACCGGTTGCTTTAAAATGAATGTTTGCACGCAATCCCATCGAAAGTCCGCGGAAAAATTCTTTGAACAATTCAGTCGGGAACCCGCCAACCATTTCACGCTTAAATTTACAGTTGAAAGATAAATATGCCCGCCCGCCAAGATCAATTGCACATTGTGCAAGTGCATCATCCATCGGAAGCATAAATCCATACCGTTCAATTCCTATTCGATTTACGAGTGCAATGCTCATCGCCTCTCCTAAAGCTATCCCAACATCTTCAACTGTATGATGCTCGTCAATGTGTAAGTCTCCCTTAACAATAATTTCTAAATTGATATTCGAATGTTTTGCCAATTGTTCGAGCATATGATCGAAAAAACCAACGCCGGTTTTAATTTTAGAATTGCCTGAACCATCTAAATCTAATTTTATTTTTATATCTGTTTCTTTAGTCTTGCGTTGATGACTTGCCTTACGAACAATTTTCTTATTTGATTTTTGCCGTTTCATAAAACATTCCGTAGTTCATTTATAAATTTAAGATTTTGTTCTCTCGTTCCAACAGAGACTCTTAAGCAATTTTTTACTTGATTACTTCTATCACGGATAACAATTCCCTTCTCAATTAATTTGTTATAAACTACAGTTGGATTTTTGCACTCGAACAAAACATAATTACTTTCAGAGGAAAATACTTTTTTTATTTTCGAACTTGATTTTAATTCATTCGTAATAAACTGCCGTTCTATTTTAATTGCCTCAACAAATTTATCTTTTTGTTGATTATTTTTTAATGCGTTAAGTATAACTTGTGATGTTAGCTTGTTGAGGTTGTATGGCATTTTTATTTTATATAGAAGATTAACAACTTGAGACGAAGCCACACAATATCCACATCTTACTCCAGCCAATCCCCATGCTTTGGAAAATGTTCTTGTAACAATTAGGTTCGGGTAATTTTGAATTGAATTTATCAATGATGGTTTATCTGCAAATTCAATGTATGCTTCATCAACTAAGACAATCCCATTAAAGTTTTTTGCTAATTCATAAATAAGTTTTGAATCAATCAGATTTCCGGTTGGATTGTTTGGAGAACATATAAAAATCACTTTTGTGTTTTTTGTGATTGATTTATAAATCTTTTCAAGATCAGGCTGATATGATTTATCCAATGGGATTGATGTTGTGGAAACATCATTGACATCACAGATAACTTTATACATTCCGTATGTCGGTTCAAGAGTGATTGCATTATCAATTTTTGGTTCACAGAAAATTCTAACAACCAAATCAATAATTTCATCGGACCCAACTCCAATACATAAATTTTCTTTTTCAACTTTAAGATACGCGCCTAATTCTTCTCTCAGCTTATTATGAAACGGATCAGGATAACGATTCAATTCGACATTCCATTCATCTTCAACGACAGAGCCGAAACTATTTTCATTCGCGTCCAACAAAATTCCCGACATATGATCTCCGCGCGCTGAAGTGTATGGCTTTAACTTCAAAATATTTTTTCTAACTAACGATTCAATTTCCATTCTTCATCCTTACTTTAATTGCGTTCGCGTGTGCATCTAATTTTTCAAGCGATGCCAATTTGATTACTGTTGAGGCAATATTATCAAAACCGGTTTTATCCACATTTTGGAATGTGATTGTCTTCATGAATGATTCAACAGAAATCCCTCCATATGTTTTTGCGTAACCGTATGTCGGAAGAGAATGATTAGTACCTGATGCATAATCGCCAATACTTTCTGATGAATAACTTCCTAAAAATACCGAGCCGGCATTCACAATTTTCTTTTTATACTTTTCAGCATTGCTGATATTTAGAATCAAGTGTTCCGGTGCATACTGATTGCTTAAATTAATTGCTTCATTAATTGAATTAACAATAAGAACAAATGAATTATTCAAAGAGCCGTCTATGATATTTTTTCTTAACAAATATTTTTTTTGTTTCTTAATTTCAACTTGAACTTGAGTTGCTAATTTCTCGCTAGTTGTCAAAAGAATTACTTGACTGTCAATTCCATGTTCAGCTTGAGATAACAAATCAGCCGCAACAAAAGAAGGATTTGCTTTTTCATCAGCAATAATTAAAACTTCACTTGGTCCGGACGGCATATCAATAGCACATCCTTGCGAATCTATACTAATTAAAGATTTTGCTGCGGTTACATATTGATTTCCAGGTCCAAATATTTTATCAACTTTTGGAATTGTTTTATCACCGTATGCCAATAATGCAACTCCTTGCGCTCCACCAATTTTATAAAACTCATCTACTTCACAAATCTTTGCAGCAAATAAAACTGCCGGATTGATTTCTTTTTTTGTGGGAGATAATGTAGCAACTCTTTTACATCCGGCTATTCGAGCCGGTATTCCTAACATCAGCATCGTTGATGGAAGAACTGCAGTGCCTCCCGGAATATATAGACCTACATTTTCGATTGCGCGGAATTCCCGTGAACAGTTTATGCCATTCATTGTTTCTATTGAATAATCTTTGGGAATCTGTTTTGTATGAAATTTTTCAATATTCATAAATGCAGTCAATATTGCTTTCTTTGATTCACGGTCTAATAATTTTTCAGCTTGTTCAATTTCTTTTTTCGAAACGACTATACTACTTTTTTCAAATCCGTCATATTTCTTTGCATACTTAAGAGCCGCGGCGAGACCATTTTTCTTCACTTCGGCAATTATCGGTTTTACAATATCAAAAACCTTTCCCGTTTCAATTGCCGGACGTGAGAATAATCTCTGCAGTTTATTCTGTGAAATATTTTTTATCGAATAGATTTTCATAGTATCATATTCTCAATTGGTATTAATAATAATCCGGATGCACCGGCCGCGTGTAAATCATTCTGAATATTCCAGAATGTATCGGAAGGAATTACGGCATGAACAGCAAGCATTGATTCGTCGGCAAGCGGAAGAATTGTAGGACTTTTTAACGACGGTAAGATTTCTCTAATTTTAGGGAGAGCAACTTTTGGAACATTCATCATTAAATACTTGGATGCTTTTGCATTCAAGGCAGATTCAATTCGAACAATTAAATTTTTCAGTATTGCATACTTTTCGGAATCCTTATCAATATTTTTATTACTTATAAGTATAGCTTCGGAATCGAAAACGTTTGTAAATTTTTTCAGTTTGTTAAGCTTTAGAGTATTCCCGGTTGAAACTATATCGCAAATACAATCTGCAATGCCAAGAGAAGGTGCAATTTCAACAGAACCGCTAATCTGAATTATCTTTGCGTCTATTTTATTATTGTGGAAATAGTTGGATAATATTTTGGGATAAGATGTAGCAACTCGTTTGCCGTTCAGTTCATCAAGATTGAGCATGTTTTTATCTTCAGGAATTGCAATCATTAATGTGCATTTCCCATAACCAAGCTTTTTAATCGTATCAACATCGGCTTCTTTCTCGATAACAACATTTTCTCCAACAATTCCAATATCCGCAACACCGTCTTGAACATACTCCGGGATATCGTCATCGCGTAGAAATAGCAAGTCTAATTCGAAATTGCGCGATGAGACCAACAAGCGATCTGAATAATTTTCAATATCCAATCCGCAAGTCCGCAGAAGTTGTAAAGACTTTTCAGTAAGTCTTCCGCTCTTTTGAATTGCTAGTTTTAGATTTCCGTTTAACATAATTTCTCCTTTAAAACAAAAAACCCCGTTGATAACGGGGTGTCATTTCTAAATAATTTATAAACTTAATTATAGCACTCCGGCTTCCTTAATAAGGAATAAATGATGGTGAATATGATGGATTGTTAATAACATTGTTCTGCTGTTTTTTTTTCTTGTGCAAATATAAATTATCCGGGAGAATTATCAAATATTTTCTTCAATAAACTTTGATGAATAAGATCACTTCATCTTTTAGATCGTATTCATATATTGAATTAAGAATTTAAAACTGAATGCAAAATGACAAACTGTTTTTTCGTTTCCGATATTCACGGTAGGACTGAATTATATAATAAATTGTTCAATGAGATATTGGTACAAAAACCTAAAGTTGTTTTCTTAGGCGGGGATCTTTTACCGCATCACTATCTTCATAAGAACTTTATCTTCGATTTTCTTCAGCTAAATCTTCAATCATTAAAAACTAAACTTGAAATTCATTATCCCAAGATTTTCTTAATCTTAGGTAATGATGATGCGAGGATTGAAGAACCGTTAATACAGAAACTTGAAGAAGAATCATTGATAGAATATATCCATTTTCGCAAAACAAATTTTTTGGAATATGATATTTATGGTTATGCCTTTACTCCGCCTTCTCCATTTTTATTAAAAGATTGGGAGAAATATGATGTTTCAAGATTTGTTGACCCGGGATCAATTTCGCCTGAAGAAGGAAAAAGAACTGTTGATGTTTCTTTACACGAAAAAAAATATTCTACAATAAAAGATGATTTGAATTCACTTACTAAAAATGACGATCTTACTAAAGCAATTTTTCTTTTCCATGGACCGCCGTATCAAACTAATTTAGACTGTGTTGCACCAAGCGGCAAATTAATTGATCATGTACCGGTAGATCCTCATGTAGGAAGTATTGCAATAAAAAGATTTATCGAAAAGAAACAACCACTGATTACTTTACACGGCCATATTCATGAATCACCTCAGATCTCCGGAAGTTGGAAAGATAAAATTGGTCAGACATATTGTTTCAGTGCAGCTCATAAAGGAAATGAACTTGCATTAGTTAAATTTGAATTGAACAATCCGGAAAAAGCAGAACGAATATTACTTTAATTAACTTTTAACTTAAACTTTAACGGACGTGCAGCATCTGTGACAGCACCAATCTTTGAAGCATAACTTGATTTGTTTTTTATATCTTCATCTGTAACATAATGAACATCAAGCAATCCCGAAGATCTGTAACCTGTGCGTAAATAATTCATTTCACTTAAAGCTAAACTCCATCCTTCAAACCATAATGAAAGTTCTTTAATGTTACATTTTCCTTTTTCAATATGAACAATAAGATCAATATCGCTACCCGGACCGGAGATAGCATTTTTTGTACTTCCAAAAACATATATTCCTTTTACACCAAAACGGTTGGAATCTAATTCTGAAGCAATTTTTTCAGCCATTTTCATCCGCCATCTCCAATAATCGCTAGGATGATATTCAATGACCTCTTTATATTCTTTTTCTAAACTAGTCTCGGTAGATTGAGCTGCAAACATTCCAATAGCTTCATCAAGTTCGGCATTGGTTAATATTTTCAATATTAATCCGTCGGTCGTCTTCAAAACATCTATTACTTTAATAGTATCTTCTAAATCATGATGATCCTGAACTAAATCATTAAATATATTTGGTGAAGAATTTAAAAACTTCTCATTAAATACAACTCTCGCATCATCAGGATATAATGGTAGATATCGAATGCCGGCTTCAACAAGGTCTTGGAAAAAGTGAGTGCCGAAAGAAAGATCCGGGACATAATTTCCTTTTTTTCTTGCAACTTCTATCAGCATTGCTGTGTTATTAATATCTGAGTATGTAACGCTTACTCCAAGTTTTATATCGCCCCTGCTGCCCCATCTTCCGGGACCAATTAAAATGAATTTCCTTTTAGGCAAAGTTTTGTTCAGTTTGCTTATCGCACGTCCGACACTAAGCATTTTGTTCCGGTCTGAAATCTCAGAATATTTTTGCGGGTCCACATAAACGATATGTGTAATATCAGGTACTCTTCCGTTTGAAACAAACTTATGAGCAGTAAAAACAATTTTTTCTTCCGGCACTTCTTTAGGAATTGAATCCGAATTTGATTCTCTGGAGAAACTTTGCGGACGGCATTGCAGCATATAAAAATCTTTACCATCATAAGCGAATTCAATATCAACAGGAGTTTTAATTTTTTCTTGCAGAGTTTTTAGAATAACTTCAATTCGTTTTAAGAAATTAGTCTTTGAAATTAATCCATCAAACGTTACTAAAAATTCTTTAGAATGATCAAATACATCTAATGGTCCGGGTTGTCTAATCATGTTTCCATCAAGAACAGAAAATATTTCCGTGAACAAAGGATATTCTGAACTGCATTCATCTAAAAGTTTATTAATCTGAATTGACTCAAATTCATTTGTCTCTAAATTTATCACATCAATTTTTTTAGGAGAATATCTTCTTAATTCTTCTGGAGAAATATTTATTCTCAAATTCGGTTGTCCTGGTGAAACAAGAACAGGATAATCGTCACTCAATCTATCAACTGCTCGTGTACCTAAACCGGGGACCATTCGTACAAGTCCATCTTCCCTTTTAATACGCGGTGACCAGCGGAATTCATTATTGCTAAATGCAACACCTGCAAATGCAGGAAAATAATATTTGCCTACTTTCGTCCCAACAACTTCCTGAATCATAACACCCATCTCTTCATGGAAATCTAGCAAACCTCGTTCTGCACGGTATTCTATCGGGTCAGGACTGAATGTTGAAGCATAGACTTCTGCAATTGCATCCATGAGTGCAACTAATCTCTGCTGTTTTGTTCCTTGATTGGCAAGAAATAAACTTTTGTACTTACCGGAGAAAGCGGCACCCATTTGGTCTTCAAGAAGACTTGAACTTCTTACAACTAAAGGTCTATCACCTAGATCATCTAACGCCATAGATAACCCTTTAATTATATCCGGCGGGAATTCCGAATTTTTAAATAGCTGAACCACATGCGGATATTCGATTCGGACTTCATCAATCTCTTTATATTTTTGTTCTAGAACTTCTTCCAGATTGTTGTGCTGCATAAAATGAAGAACACCATCAGAAGTTATATACCACGTTTTTGGAGTTTTGATTTCACTTAAGGTTTCAACACTTTCACCAACTTTTTGAAGAATGTGAGCTGCTAAAAACAATCCTGCACTTTTACCGCCCAATTTACCGTGACTTCCGGAAGGGAAAATCATTTTATCTATGAGTTTATAGAAATCAGTAAGCTTAACATATTCTTTTGCAACACTTATATATTCCAGTTGTTCGGTAAAAAATCTTCTTAAGAGTGATACACGTAAACCTTTTATTGTTGATGGCGGAAGTTCAAATTTCTCCGGTGCCATGTGATAATATTTGCGAATAGCATCTGCAATGTCTGTCAATGAAGTGTCTTGAGTCTCAACAACTTTTATAAGAGCACTCGATTTATCTTCTTGTATCCACTTTTGTATTTTTGAAAGGATTATATCATCAGGTAAATTTTCATCCGCTAATTTTAATATTGTTTCTACATACTGATCATAGTTAACCATCTTAGAGACTTTTAACGGTTTATTATCATCATACTGAAGATCTTCCTCTGTTGTCTCTCCTTTCCAAGAAAGACTTGTATGCTTCATTAACATTTCCGCTTCTTCAACACCTTTCCAGCATAAAAGATGTAATGTTTTTCTTAACAGACTCATAAATAAATTTGGATCTGTCTTGCGGATCATATCTAAAACAATTCGCCATTCCCCTTTTGTATGTCCGTCAACTTGCTGACGTACAGATTGAAATTCGTTAAAAACATTTTTCAGTTTTTGATGAAGAATGAAGTGGCCAAGCCGTTCTGCAATTGTATCTAATAATTTTTTTTCTTCTTTTAGGAATGGGCCGTCGCCCGAAGAAGGGACTTCTTCCGTATAGTAAACTGATATATGTCCAACTACTTGATCTTGTACAATAATATTTGAATTAATCACCCACTTTGTTTCTTCAAAATCACTTGTTTGATAAACGATTTCGCCGTAAACCAATTTTGCCTTACAAACATTTTGAAATTGCCAACCGGGAGGTATAGCATTAATTACTGTATGAAACGCTTGACGAAGTGAAATATCCGACCGATTTAAACTATCTTCAATTGTATAAAGACAGTTCAATTCTTTTGCACGCTCTTGAAGCTCAAATACTAAATTATCTATAGGTTTATTTTCGTTTACCATTTTTTAATTACTCCGCAGCTCTTTCTTCCGTCAACTTTTATTTTTAGAGATTTAGAAAGTTTTACATGTTTAACAAAATCTTTCTCACAAACTACTGTTTGTTTATTAAGCCATTGCCAGTCAATCTTAAAGTCTCCATCAAAAGTTATTGAAAAATAGCTTACGTTGAAACTAGTAAGATTATGAAAGAAATGAGAACCTTGACTTAATTCTACATTAATTCCGAATAAAGTTGATTCAACAATTGCTTTGACGCCGGCAATTTGTCCCCAATCTATTGGTATTCCTAACCAAGGATCTGAACTTCCCCATCTGCCGAAACCGATTAGAAGATATTTTGTATTTCTATTTACCAATTCTTTATTAATGGAGTCAATTTCAGATGCAATTTTTACAGTATCTTTTTTATCAAATGTTTCCGGTTTAACAAAAACAATATCATAAATATTATCTACAAATCCGTTTCCCATAACGCGATCCGACGCGACTAAAACATCATCGCCATACATTTCAGATTTAGCAACATCAATCGTTTCATCTGATACGACCATTGGTCTAACTTGAAGAAATCCCAATCGTATTTTTTTTGGTTCGTTTGAAATTGTAACTGCAAATTCTATTTCTACCGGACTTTGCAGTGCTTGCTCATAAACTTCTAATAATTTTTTTATAAGATCGTTGAATTTGAATTCGTTCATAGATAGCAGCTGTAAAAAATTTATCACGCGCGGGCCGCTGTTTCCTGTTCCCATAACAATTCGTTGAGATGAAACATCATATGTTGATGCTATATAATTAAGAGTATCATCATAATCGGCATCACTCAATTCCGGTTGAATCAAATACTCAGTTTCTTTAGTAGGATCGTACTCGATAACCGGATTCATATTAACAGCCCAAAAATTAGTTTGAGTATTCTTTAAAATATCAGAAGGATCTGCAAATGGAGTAACTGCTTTTGGAAATGCAGGAGAATAGCTCCATACAATTCCGCCATCAACAATTGTTTTGCCAAGACCATGTGCAAGGTTTACAACACCATTCTCAGGTTTTGCTCTTCCAGTTGGATAAAAATTATATGACCGCGCAACTCCGGAAAAATTGGGATAAAATCTGAAATCATGTTTAGATCCAACAACTTCCTGAATTATAACCGCCATCTTTTCATCTTCAATTTTGTGCGATGATACCTTGAAATAATCTTTGGATGCTTTAAGAAATGTAGACGCAAATACAAATTTAATTGCTTCTGTGAGTTTTAAAAATCTTGTATCCGTGCTTGGCTGATTATTTGGAATCATCTTTGTTACATAAATACCGGCAAAAGGTTCATACTTTGCATCTTCCAACATACTGGATGAGCGAATAGCTAAAGGTACATGCACACTTTCGATAAGGGATCGTAAGTCACCGAGAATTTCAGTTGGAAGATCTGCCTGGAGAAAAGCAAGTATTATATCGTCGTCGGATTGATTTGAATAAGCTATCGTGCAAAGTTTATTCCGCTCCATAAATAAATCGAAAATTTTTGTACGTAAAACAATCAATCGCGGAATATTTAACTCAACTTCCGGGAAAATGTTATGATCAATTTTTTCTTTTATGATTTTATTTGCTAAGGCAAGTCCGCTTGCTTTACCACCGAATGATCCTTCACCAATCCAGGAATAATATTCACTTGATTCAAAAAAATTACGGTCGAATCGTGGTAAAAATTTGTTATTGTTATTTGTGTTTGATAGCATTCAAAACTCAGTGAAGATTAAAAAGCCGGAAATTGATTGATCATGTCTCACAATTCCCGGCTAAACGCTAATGGCTAATTGCCTGCTTCGCTCTCGCGAAAGCGAGGCGAGCTAAAAGCTATTTGCTTATTATACCCAACCACGATCTTTACATGCCTGTGCAACACGGTTTACTGAAATAACATAAGCGGCATCTCTCATATAAAGTTTTCTTTTCTTTGCCAGATCGCTAACAGCATGGAAAGCGGCAGTCATCTTAACATCCAACTTACCAAGCACTTCATCTTTTTCCCAATAATAATTCATGTTGCATTGAACTTGTTCGAAATAACTGCAAGTAACACCGCCGGCGTTAGCCAAGAAATCCGGAATAACAAAAATTCCTCTTTCTTGAATGACTTTATCAGCTTCAGGTGTGGTTGGACCATTTGCACCTTCAGCAATAATTTTTACTTTTTTACTGATCTTATTCACATTGTCTTGACGAATTTGATTTTCCAAAGCAGCAGGAATAAGAATATCAACTTCTTGTTCAATCCAAGCATCACCATCAAGAATTTCGTAACCAAGTTTTTTTGCTTCTGCTTTATTAATACCGCCGAACTTATCCGTAATTTTCAAAAGTTCTTTCGGATCAACTCCGCTTGCACGTTTAATTGTATAAGAACATTGATCATTTTGATCCCAACTGGAAACGCACACAACTTTTCCGCCCATTTGAAGATAAAGCTCAATAGCAAATTGAGCTACGTTGCCAAATCCTTGCACTGCTGCACTTGTATCTTGCGGACGAACACTAAGTTCTTTCAGCGCTTCACGAAGAGTAAAAATAACTCCGTATCCTGTAGCTTCCGTTCTACCAAGAGAGCCGCCCATTCCAACCGGTTTACCTGTAATGAAACCCGGATATTTTGCACCGTGAATTACTTCGAATTCATCAAGCATCCATAACATGTGCTGTGCATTCGTCATAACATCGGGTGCAGGAACATCATTAAGAGGACCAATATTTTTTGCCATTTGACGGATCCACCCGCGGCAAATTTGTTCTTGTTCTTTCATGCTAAGATTATGAGGATCGCAAATGACTCCTCCCTTTCCACCGCCTAATGGAATATTTACAACTGCACATTTCCATGTCATCCACATTGAAAGAGCTTTAACAGTATCAATGGTTTCTTGCGGGTGAAAACGAATTCCGCCTTTACACGGACCGCGTGCATCATTATGCTGGACTCTGAATCCTCTAAATACTTTTGTTGTTCCGTCATCCATCCTCACAGGAATGCTGAAGTGAAATTCTCTTAATGGATTTCTTAATAATTGTCTTGTTGCATCATCGAGATTTAATATTTCTGCAACCTTGTCAAATTGTGTCTGTGCCATCTCGAAAGGATTAAAAGCTTTGTCGCTACTCATAAACTAACCTCTATTAGGATTTTTGTTATTAATATTGATGAGTTACCGAATTGAAATTCAATACTGTGATGAATTATTGGATTTATATATTAAAATCAGAACTCAAATCGCTAACCCAACTTCCATATTCTGGAAAATTGACATAAGAAAAATAGACACGTTTGCCTTCTGAAGCAAGGAAGCTAAAACATGTAAAACACTATCATTTTAGCTCGGGAATGGCGTTTCCTAAGATTTTCATTTTCATTAGAGATAAATGAGTTTATCTACAAAGTAAAATTTTTTACCTATGATCTAGTAAAAAAATTAACAGTCTTTAAGTTGGAATTGTAAATTTTGAATTCTAATTTAGAATTAATAAAGAAAAAGCATTTCATCTTTAAAGGAGAAAAAAAATGACAATTGTAACAAAGTTCTTTGTTCTAATATTATTCTTATCTATTTCTATCCAAGCTCAAATCAAATATCCGACAACAAAAAAAGTAGATCATGTTGATGATTACAGCGGAACAAAAGTTTCAGATCCCTACAGATGGCTTGAAGATAATAATTCTAAAGAGACTGCTGATTGGGTTGAAGCTGAGAATAAAGTTACGCACGATTATCTTTCCAAAATTCCTTTCCGTGATGAATTAAGAAAAAGACTCACCGATTTGTGGAATTATGAAAAGTATTCTGCACCATCAAAGCACGGCGAATACTACACCTTTTCAAAAAATGATGGCCTTCAAGAACAAAGTGTAATTTATATTCAAAAAGGTTTGAGCGGAACTCCGGAAGTTTTACTTGATCCTAATAAACTTTCCACAGATGGTTCAATTAGTCTTGGGAGTTTAGCTTTTTCTAAAGATGATAAATATTTGTGCTACGGAATTTCCCGCGGTGGTTCCGATTGGCGTGAATTTTATGTAATGGATGTTCAGACAAAAAAATTAACTTCCGATTATATCAAATGGTCTAAGTTCAGTGGTACTTCCTGGTACAAAGACGGTTTTTACTATAGCCGTTACGACGAGCCTAAAGCCGGAGATGAATTAAAACAAAAAGTAGAATTTCAAAAACTTTACTATCATAAACTTGGATCACCTCAGTCGGATGATATTTTAGTGATGGAAGATAAACAAAATCCAAAATATGGATTTGGTGCCGGTGTAACTGATGATGAAAAGTTTTTAATTATTTATGTATCGCAAGGAACCGCTTCTGAAAACATGCTCTACTACAAAGATTTAACCTATGTTTCTAGAATTGAACCGATCTTTGATAAATTTGAAGCAGAATACGGAGTTGTTGATAATCTTGGTGAAAAATTTTTAATATCAACAAACTATCAAGCACCAAACAATAAGCTCATTTTAGTTGATCCAAAAAATCCCGCAAAGGAAAATTGGGAAACAATTATTCCGGAAACTAAAGAAGTTATGCAAGGTGTTTCTCTTGTTGGTGGTAAATTATTTGTAACATATTTAAAAGATGCAACAAGCAAAGTTTCAGTCTTCGATACAAATGGAAAATATTTATATGATGTAAATTTACCGGCTGTTGGAACTTGCGGAGGTTTTGGCGGGAAGAAAGACGAATTCGAAACATTTTATACTTTCACTTCATTTACATATCCACCTACAATTTATAAGTACGATGTGAAAAACAATAAGTCAGAATTATTCAGAAAAGCTGCGGTAAAGTTTGAGCCATCTGCTTACGAAACAAAAGAAATTTTTTACAAGAGTAAAGATGGTACAAAAGTCCCTATGTTTATCGTTCATAAAAAAGGATTGAAACTAGACGGTAACAATCCAACACTGTTATACGCTTACGGCGGATTTAATATATCAACATTACCTGGATTTAGTGTTGCAAGAATTCCTTTACTTGAAAGCGGAGTTGTATATGCATCGGCTTGTTTACGCGGAGGTAGTGAATATGGTGAAGATTGGCATAAAGCAGGAATGTTTGAGAAGAAACAAAATGTTTTCGATGATTTTATATCTGCTGCGGAATATTTAATCAAGAATAAATATACAAATCCAAAAAGACTTGCTGTTCAAGGTGGTTCCAACGGCGGATTATTAATAGGTGCGGTAATTAATCAAAGACCGGATTTATATAAAGTAGCATTCCCACAAGTTGGTGTTATGGATATGCTGCGTTTTCATAAATTTACAATCGGCTGGGCATGGGTTTCAGAATATGGTTCAAGTGACAATCCTGATCAGTTCAAATATTTAATTAAGTATTCCCCGCTTCATAATATTAAGAAAGGTGCGGACTATCCTGCTACAATGGTTACAACTGCAGATCATGATGACCGTGTTTTCCCTGCTCATTCATTTAAATATGCGGCAACACTTCAAGAAATGAACAGCGGTATGAATCCTACTTTAATTCGTATTGAAACGAAGGTTGGACACGGAGCCGGTACAAGTACATCAAAATCTATTGATCTTGTTACCGATCTGTATTCTTTCATGTTTTATAATATGGGATTAACACCGAAGTTCTAATGTTCATTTGTAGAGACGCGATACACCGCGTCTCTACTTTTTTATACTTTCCGAAAAATTCTTGGAATTATTTTCAGAAGATTCCATAATCCGTTCAGCTTGAGAGATATTTTTTTATTGTAAAGTAAATCTATCAATCCTTTTAATCCATCATAAAGATTTTTGTTATAAGGATGCCACCATAAATTCTTTTTTACAAATGGCATAATATCTTTTACAATTGTTAACGGTTGTGTCATTTCATCAAATCCCATCTCGCCATGGGTCCTCCCAATTCCGGATTCCTTAAATCCTCCCCACGGTGTTTCAGCTAATCCGTGACTCATTAAATGATCGTTTATAGTAACAACACCAGCTTTAATTTGTTTTGCAATTTTCTCACCACTATTTTGATTTTTCGTCCACACAGATCCTGTAAGTCCCAAATAAGAGTCGTTTGCCAAATTAATTGCTTCATCGTAATTATTGAATTTCATAACCCCAACAACCGGTCCGAATGTTTCATCACGCATTACTATCATCTCGTGATTAACATTTGTAAGAACCACTGCCGGATGAAAATTTTTCAATTTATTATTCTTTGGAGTTTTCGATTGAGCAAAAACATTTGCCCCTTTATTCAAAGCATCTTCAATATGATTTCTTACGGTCTCTAATTGTCTTTCAGTTGTCATACAACTCATATCAGTACTAAAATCATTATCGTAATCAACACGTAGGTTTTCAATTTTATCTTTTAAAATAGCCATAAAGGAATCATAAACTTTTTCATGGACATAGATTCTTTCAACTCCGCCACAAGATTGTCCGGCATTGTGAAAACCAGCCCATAGAGTACCCATTGCAGCACGATAAGGGTCGGCATCTTCACAAACAATCATCGCATCATTGCCGCCAAGTTCCAGACTAACTGGAGTTAAAGTTTTAGCGGCTTGTCCCATCAAATATTTTCCAACTGCTACTGACCCTGTAAAAAATAATTTATTAATCCCACAATCAAGAAAAGCATCACCAGCAATTCTTCCATGCATATTAATAAAACTAAAAATTCCGTCCGGTAGATTTGCGTACTCAACCGCTTCTTTCAAAACTAGACCAACCATTTGTGTATCAGATGCAGTTTTTAATATTACTGCATTACCTGAAAGTAAACCAAGTATAACGTCTGCTAATGGAATTGAGAATGGATAATTCCACGGAGATATAATCCCAACAACCCCGAAAGGTACTCTGACTATTTTACTTCTCTTATTTATAAAAAATATATTCCCGCCACTGAGTTTCTTATCGCGTAAAAATCTTCTTGCATTTTTACAGTAGAATGAGATCCCCATAGCAGCTGGTAGAACTTCCGTAGCTAATGCATCAATTCTAGTTTTTCCATTATCACGTGAAATTATCTCTGCAATTTTATCTGCATTATCAACTATATATTCTCGAATCTTAAGAACATATTTAATCCTCTCCGTTAATGAAAATACTTCCCACAATTTCTGTGCGTCTGCTGCTAGTTGGATCTTCTCTTTTAATTCATCTATAGTATGAAGTTTAGAAAAACCTAAACTTTCTCCAGTAGCCGGATTAAAATCTTCTGTTTGATTGTTCATTTTACTCCATAATATTTTGCTGTTAAAATAATTACTCTATTTTAGAATTTTGTTAATGGGATTCTATCAATCACTTTATCAATTCCGTTTGAGATTGCATAATCTAGAGGTGCAAATATTTCTTCTTTATCTAATAAATAATATCCTTCTTCGCCAAGTATTTTTGCTTTCCAAAGTACTCTCCCATCTTTCAACGATATTAAATAATAAGTGAATTGGCATGAAGTGAGTGTAGCATCTACCGGTTTGAAAATTCCTCTGCCTGAACTAAATCCTCTTTTATTTACAATTTTATTTATCGTCCCTATTAACATAGCATCAGCAGTATTTTCTTCAACAACATTACCAATATCGGTGTTAAAAAAATATTTCAAGTCAAGTCTTCTCAATTTCTCTATTGAATCAATTATTTTCACAATAGCTAAAGAATCAAAGGCTATTATTGAATCTACAAGAGGTACTTCAAATTTTGTATTTGGAAATTTCTGTTTTAATGAATTAAGAAAATGGTTAGTAGCAAAGAAAGTACCTCTATCAGTTGTATCATCCGGAGCCATTGGCAATAGCGCAATTGAATTAATTTTATACTGATCAATTTTGGGAGATTGATACATTGAAAGGACTACATTTCTAGGAATTATTACTCTATCAAGAAGTTCATCACACCCCGATAATGAAATAATTGAGAGTAGACTAATTAAGTGAATAATTGATCTGACTTTATTAGATATTACCATTCAACCCACAATTTAATTTATTTACATATTCATACAAAAATTGCATTAATTTTAGAATGATGTCAATTTAATTATAGTTTTATTGTTCATGTTAATTTTTTAGTTGATTGATACCTTAATTTAAATATGATTTATTAAATTTGTCCCGTCAAAAATTAACTTTGGTAAAAGGAAATAATTCATGGGTAGAATATTTGAAACCAGAAAACATGTAATGTTTGCACGTTATGCACGCATGTCCAAAGCATTTAACAGAATAAGAAAAGATATCGAAATTGCAGTTAAAGCAGCAGGCTCAGATCCGAAAGCAAATTCTAAATTGAGAATTGCAATACAGAATGCAAAAAGTGTAAACATGCCAAAAGATAAAATTGATGCTGCAATTAAACGAGCTATATCTAAAGACACAACCGGCTACCAAGAAATAATTTATGAAGGCTATGCACCTCATGGAATTGGTGTAGTTGTTGAATGTGCAACTGATAATCCTACAAGAACTGTTGCAAATGTTCGTCATCATTTTAGAAAACATGAAGGTTCCTTGGGGACCACAGGATCAATTGCATTTATGTTTGAACGTAAAGGATTGTTTAAAGTTCCAAAAAATTCTGTTACCGATCTTGATAATCTAGAATTAGAGCTTATTGATTTTGGTCTTGATGAGTTTTCTTACGACGATGAATTTATTTATATCTACACACCATTTCAAGAATACGGCAATATGCAGAAAGCACTCGAAGAGAAAAATATTGAGATCAAAGCAACTGAGCTCCAGTACATTCCAACCAACTATAAAGAAGTTACAGAAGAACAGCGCAAAGACGTAAATACTCTTATTGAAGCTTTAGAAGAAGATGATGATGTTCAATCAGTTTATAACAATATGCAGTAATATTTTTGTTATTAAAAAATGTCTCTCAACATCATTTTACGGTTTGAGGAGCTGTAGTCATCATTACAATTAGCCATCCTTCATTTGTCTTTTCTAAAACAGCAGATTCTAATAAACTTAAATCAATACTTTTCTGTTGCGTGCGAAAATTTACTAACACTTGATAATACGACCATGCAACATCTTTATGTATTACGGTTCTGAACATTTGCGGTTTTCTTATCATCGTACCCATATTATGAATCGTTTTAATTTGTTGAAGCATTAGTGGGTAGTCGTAATCTTTGCCTTCATCAAGGAGAACAAAATTTGGAGATGCTAATTTCTGTAATGTTGTTGAATCTGCTGTTGCAATAGCATTGCTAAAATTCGTTAGTGTTGTTTCAATCGCAGTCACATCAGCTGCAGTTGGTGTACCTACTTCCTCATTTGATTTATCCTTGCATGAGTAGATAGATATAATTGCAAAAAAGATAATTGTTAAACGTACAGCAACTTTATTCATAGCATCTCCGAAACATTTATTTATTTTTTTTCATAATTAAAAAATACACTAAAAATGATACGCCAAAACCAATAAACCAAGCGTAATCATATAAAAATCTAAGTGAGGGAACAATTAATCCTATTAATGCAACAAACACACCTGTTATTAATGCATAGATTGCTTTTAGATTAAATCCATTTGTGAATTCATATTCACCACCTCTTCTATAGAGATCAATTACATTTAATTTCTTTTTCTTCACAAGGAAATAATCACAAATTAAAATTCCGGCTATCGGTCCCAAGAATCCTGAGTAACCAACAAGCCAACCAAAGATGTAAGCACTGTAATCGGATAATAATTTCCAAGGCATAATCATAATACCAAGAACAGCAGTCATTAATCCGCCGCGTATAAAAGTTATTTTCTTCGGATATAAATTCGAAAAATCATTTGCAGGGGAAACAACATTAGCTGCAATGTTTGTTGTTAATGTTGCGACCATTAACGCAAGTAATGATATGATAACAATTATTGGATTATTAAACTTCGTTAGAAGTACTACCGGATCCCATATCGCTTCACCGAATATGACTACTGTTGCCGAAGTAACTGCTACACCAATAAAAGAATACAATGCCATTGTTGGCGGTAGCCCCATTGCTTGTCCAAGCATTTGTGCTTTTTGACTTTTTGCAAATCGGGAAAAATCCGGAATGTTTAATGAAAGAGTTGCCCAATATCCTACCATTCCGGTTAGTGCCGGAATAAAAAATTTCCAAAATTCACCAACAGTTTGGAATTTACTAGGTTGACTTAAGATCGGTCCCCAACCTCCGCCTTGAACATAAGCCCAAATAAGAAGAGCAATTCCAACAACAAGAAGAAAAGGTGCACCAAGAGCTTCAAGCCATTTAATTGATTCCATTCCCTTAACAATGAAATATACATTCATAGCCCAGAAAATTAGAAACCCTGCTGCTGAACCCAAATTCCATGCAGCCCATTGCGGAAAGAGAACACTTAGAAGTGAATTCAAAGCTTGACCACCAATCCATGTTTGAATTCCAAACCATCCGCAAGCAACAATTGCTCTAAGAAGAGCTGGAACATTTGAACCAAGTGTACCGAATGCAGCGCGTGCAAGTACTGGAAATGGAATTCCATATTTTGTACCGGCATGAGCATTAAGTATCATTGGAATAAGAACAATTACATTGCCAAGGGCAATTGTCATCAATGCCTGCCACCAATTCATTCCACCAGCAATCAATCCGCTGGCAAGCATGTATGTAGTGATACAAACACTCATTCCAATCCAAAGAGATGCAACGTTGTACGTTCCCCAGGTTCGTTGATTTATTTTTGTTGGTGCTAAATCTTTATTAAATAGTTTGGTATCACTAAGACCGGAAAGATCAGTCTCTACCAAGCCCTCGGAAAAAAGTTTTTCCATATTATCCTTTCAATGATAATTAAATTAATTCTTTGTGATGTACGAATCCAATCTGTTAATTCCATGCGGTACCGTGTGTATCTCTCTTAACAAAATTGCCTCTGCCAGGTTTCCCAAAGAACTTTTCTTTTTCAACAATAACTTCCCCGCGAGAGATTACTAAATCAGCATTACCTTTTACTTTTTTCCCTTCATACATGGAATAATCAACTGCCATATGATGAGTCTTAACCGAAATCATATATTCTTTTTCAGGATCCCAAATTACAATGTCTGCATCGGAGCCCGGGGCTATGGTTCCTTTACGCGGATACATTCCAAATATTTTTGCCGGATTAGTAGAGGTAAGTTCAACCCATCTGTTAAGAGAAAGTCTTTTCTCATTAACCCCGCCTTGATACATTAAGTGCATGCGATTTTCAAGTCCAGGTCCTCCATTAGGTATTTTTGTGAAATCACCTTTTCCCAAATCTTTCTGACCGATAAAATTAAATGGGCAATGATCGGTTGATACAACTTGTAGATTATTCTGCTGCAATCCGGCCCACAATTTTTCTTGATTCCATTTTTCTCTTACAGGAGGAGAAAAAACATATTTCGCTCCTTCAAAATCCGGTTTGGCAATGTCATCAACTGAAAGATATAAGTACTGCGGGCAAGTCTCTGCAAAAACACGTTGACCCTTATCTCTTGCGTCGCTTACTTTCAATAGTGCATCATTACATGTAAGGTGAACAATATAAATTGGAGTTCCCGCCATCTCAGCCAAAGCTATTGCTCTGTTTGTTGATTCACCTTCCGCTGCTGTCGGACGGCTTAACGCATGATATAACGGAGAAAGATTTCCTTTGGCAACAGTCTCCTTTACGATATGATCTATCACCATTCCATTTTCTGCATGCATGCAAACTAATCCACCATTTTTTGAGGTTTGCTTCAGTGCTTTGAAAATTGTTGCATCGTCAACCATCAATACATTTGGGTAAGCTAAAAACAGTTTGAAACTTGTAATGCCTTCCTTGACCATATCATCCATTTCGCTGATCCTCTCATCGGGCAAATCAGTAATTATCATATGAAATCCATAATCAATAGTTGCTTTCCCTTCCGCTTTCTTCCGCCAAATATCTAATCCTTCGCGCATACTTTTTCCTTTCGGCTGTATCGCAAAATCAATTAATGAAGTTGTTCCCCCAAAAGCCGCTGCAATTGTTCCAGTTTCAAAATCATCGCTTGAAGTTGTTCCGCCGAAAGGCATATCTAGATGTGTGTGAACATCTATACCGCCCGGAATTACATATTTCCCTTTTGCATCAATAATTTTATCTGCTTGAATGTCGAGTGATAAGCCGATTGTTTTGATTTTATCCTTCTCAATATAAATATCGGCAATATAATCTTGCTCGGCTGTAATGATGCGACCGTTTTTAATTAGAAGAGACATTGTTCACTCCTATCTCACTTAATAAATTTTTGAAATTTATGATTAATTAATAGAACGCAGATAACGCAGATTAAACGGATTCACGCAGATTAATCCGTGAAAATCTGTTTCATCCGTTTAATCCGTGTTCTATTTCTTTTTACCATCCAAGAACTCAATGAATAACAATGCCGTGCCGATGCTGAAACTCAGCAAGATTTTCCCAGGTCATGGGTTTTCCGCTTTTCTTAAATTCAGTTGTTAATTGGTTCCAAGTTTTTGATGCTGAGCCGTCATCAATTCTAACCATAGAAATACAATTTTCAACCGGACAAACTAATGAACACAATGCGCAGCCGACACAATCTTTTTCTCTTACTTCAGTTTTGTTATGTCCGTTAACCGGAGTTAGATCAATACACTGATGAGCTGCATCCTCGCAAGCGATGTAACACAGATTGCAATGAATACATTTTTGTTGATCAATTCTCGCAATTGTTCTGTTTAGTAAATCAAAATTTCCAAAATCATTTACTCGCTGAAGAGATTTACCTCTTATCTGATCAAGTGAGGTAAATCCTTTTGATTCCATCCAGTTCGACATTCCTTCGATCATATCCTGCACAATTCTAAATCCGTAATGCATAACTGCTGTACAGACTTGAACACTTGAAGCACCGAGTAAAATAAATTCCACAGCATCACGCCAGTTACTTACTCCGCCAATTCCTGAAATTGGTAAATTAACTTCAGGATCTATTGCAACTTGAGAGAGCAGATGAAGCGCAATTGGTTTTACTGCTGGACCTGCATAACCTCCATGTCCCCCCAATCCTCCGACATTCGGTTTCAATTCGAATGTATCAAGATTAATTCCTATGATACTATTAATAGTATTGATAAGTGAAATTGCATCCGCTCCCGCAGCCTTGGCTGCTCTTGCTGGAAGTTGAATGTTGCTGATGTTTGGTGTGAGTTTTACAATGACCGGAATAGTTGAAACTTCTGTTACCCATTCGGTTATCATTTTACAATATTCGGGAACTTGACCAACGGCGGCACCCATACCGCGCTCGCTCATTCCGTGCGGACATCCATAATTTAATTCTATTCCATCACAGCCCGTATCAATTGTTCGTTTAACTATTTCATGCCACGTTTCTCTCTTAGATTCGACCATTAAGGAAACTACTACAGCACGATCCGGCCAAAGTTTTTTTGTTTCGGCAATTTCTTTTAAATTAATTTCGATCGGTCTATCACTGATCAATTCGATATTGTTTAATCCGAAAATCTTTTGTCCGTTGTAATCCAATCCGCCGTAACGGTTGAAAACATTCATTACAGGTTCACCGATCGTTTTCCAAACTGTTCCTCCCCATCCTTGTTCGAACGCTTTACAATTTTGATAAGCAGAATTTGAAGGAGGCGCTGACGCAAGCCAAAATGGATTCGGAGATTTTATTCCGCCGCAATTTATTGAAAGATCAACCATAAATAACCTCTATAGGATATTGAAATAGAACGCGGATGTACACAGATTTAGCGGATTACCGCAGATTTTTTATTTTCATTAGAGAATACTTTCCTTACAAATTTTGCTTCTTTTCCAAAGTTAAATAATAATCCAACTTCCTTATCAGTTGCTTTGAGATAATTAAGTAATTGTGCCTCATGTTCTTCACAAAGATTTTCAGCAGCTTTTAGTTCTAGAATAATTATATCATCAACTATTAAATCAGCAAAATAGTCACCGACCTCAAATCCTTCATAAAGAACCCTTATGTTTTTTTGTTGTTCTACTTTAAAACCTAATTTCAACAATTCTATTTTGAATGAATTTTCGTAAACCTTTTCTAAAAATCCATATCCCAGAGTATTATATACCTTATAAAAGGCACCAATAATTTTACTAGTTATTTCCTCGTACAACATAATTTTATCTGTGTAAATCTGTTTAATCCGTGTTTTTCCGCGTTCTATTTTTTCATTAAGAACGTATCAATACCATGAGCGGCTCGTTTACCATCGTAAGCTGCATTTACAACTTCTTTACCTCCGTTAATGCAATCACCGCCGGCAAAGATCTTTGGATTAGTTGTTTGATATGTAGTCTGATCAACAACTACACAACCTTCATCATCAAGTGTTAATTTTGTAATTGAACTTAGAAAACTAGATTTAGTTTCTTGTCCGATAGCTTTTATAATCATATCAACCGGAATAGTAAATTCTGATCCGGGAATAGGAACGGATTTTCTTCTTCCCCACTTATCAGGTTCACCGAGTTTCATTTTTAAGCATTCAATGCCTTCAACAAAATCTTTACCAATAATTCGTTTAGGAGAAGTAAGAAAATGAAAAACAATTCCATCTCTCTTGGCAAGCTCATATTCAAATTCGTAAGCTGACATTTCTATATCGCTTCGTCTATAAATAATATACACCTGCTCTGCACCTAATCGTTTAGCTTCTGTCGCTGCATCTATTGAAGTATTACCCGCACCAATTACAGCTACTCTTTTCCCAACTTGAATATCATGCCAATTTTCTGTTTTTACTTTTTCTATGAAATCTAGTGCACCAACAACCCCGGATAATTCTTCTCCGGGTATTGAGAGTTGAGGACTTTCTCCTAAACCGACTCCGAGAAAAATTGCATCGTGTTTTTTTAAGAGATCATCAACTTTTACTGTTTTACCAATCATGACTTCTGTTTTAAGATCAACACCGAAACTTTTTACTAATTCGACTTCTTTCAGACTATCTTCTCTTCTCATTTTGTACGGCGCGATGCCCCATGTATTTAATCCGCCAGGAATTTTGTTCGCTTCATAAATTGTAATTTCATAACCCATCAGTGCAAGTTCAGCACTACAAGCTAATCCGGAAGGACCGGAACCAACTACTCCGACTGATTTCCCATTCTTAGATGATTTATGAAAGAGTACGGGCATACCTTTTTCGAAATAATTTTCGATTGCAAAACGCTGAAGTCTTCCGATCTGAATCGGTTTTTCTCCTTTATCATTATAAACACAAGCTCCTTCACATAACACATCAACCGGACAAGCTTTTGCACAAGTAAGAGGAACCCAATTAGATTCATAAATTGTTTTTGCTGAACCTAGAAGATTTCCAGTTGAAATCTTTTTTATAAATGTCGAGATATCAATATGAGTTGGACATGCTTTCATACAAGGAGAATCATAACAATAGAGACAACGGTTTGCTTCGGTTACTGCAGAGTTGTGAGCGAATGGAAGATGCAGATCGGAAAAATTTTTCTCATATTGTTCACTCTGAAGTTTTGGAGCAATATTCTTCATTGATTTTGTCCCAATCTAAAATTTGGAAATGAACGACTATTAATTTAAAGCTTCATCAGCTATCGAAAGACACTCATCAAGTTTATCAACAGCAAAATCTATTTCTTCTTTTGTTATGATCAACGGCGGTGCAATTACAAAATGGCTCATCCACGATTGGACATAAACTCCGCGTTTCATCATCTCTGCAGAAATCTTATCAACGAGCAATGGCTTTCCGCTAACTTTATCTTCCTTAGTATTGAATGGTTCTTTGGTAATCTGATTTTTGACTAACTCGACAGCGTAGAAAAGTCCAATCCCACGAACATCGCCAATTGAAGGATGTTTTGATTTCAGAGCATTCAATTTTTTGTTTAAATGATCACCAATCTCCACAGCACGCTCGATTAATTTTTTATTTCTCAATTCATTTATAGCTGCAATTGCCGGTGCAAGTGTTAACGGATGTGCTTCATATGTATGTCCGTGTGCAAAGTAATGATCGTTAAAATAGTCGGCTATTTTCATAGTAGTTGCTGTTAAACCGAGAGGTACATACGCTGAAGTAATTCCTTTTGCTGTAGTAAGAATATCCGGTTGAACATTCCAATGATCCACAGCAAACCATTTCCCGGTTCTTCCCCATCCACTCATTACTTCATCAGCAATTAACAAAACATTATTCTCATCACAAATCTTTCGTAATCTCGGTAAATATTCTTTAGGAGGAATCAATATTCCATTTGTTCCAACAACTGGTTCAAGAATTATTGCAGCTACATTACCTTCATTCTTAATCATATGTTCGATATAATTTGCACAAGCTATTTCACAATCCGGATAAGAATGATTAAGCGGACAGCGATAGCAGTTACATTCAGGTGCAAAAATTACTCCGTCAATTTTTCCCGAAGGTTCTACAGCCCATCGTCTAGGATCCCCTGTTGCCGCAATTGATGCCGCAGTAGATCCATGATAAGAATTATAACGCGATATGATTTTGTATTTGCCGGTGTACATCCTTGCAATTTTTATTGCAGCTTCATTTGCTTCTGTACCTGAAGTTGAGAAATAAAATTTCTCTAATCCTTTTGGTAAGACTTCCAACAATAATTTGCTTAACTCCGCCCTTACTTCTGTGGCGAATCCCGGTGCAGCATATGCTAATTTCTTTGCTTGTACTTCAATTGCTTTAATGACTGCTTGATTTTTATGTCCTAACGTAACACACATAAGCTGCGATGAAAGATCTAGATATTTTTTACCTGCTGAATCAGTGAAATAACAACCTTCAGCATCAACGATCTGAAGTGGAGTCCAACCTTTTTGAAATCTCCATGTACCATAAGTATGCTTTGCAGTAATTGCTACAACTTCTTCTGGGGTCAATTTATATTTCCTTATAGAATTACAAAATAATTGCTTGGTCTATTTTTGAAGATCAGTGATCGCACCATATGATTCCGGTCGTCTATCTCGATAGAATTGCCAAACATTTCTGGCTTCAAGAATTTCATCAAGATTAAGATCAGCTACAACTAATTCATCTTTATCTCTGCTTGCTTGCGCAATTATTTTACCACGCGGACTGCAGAAATAACTTTTACCGTAAAATTCACCAATGTTCCATGGCGCTTCAGTCCCAACACGATTTATCGCACCAACAAAATATCCATTAGCTACAGCATGGGCTGGCTGTTCCAATTCCCACAAATATTCTGAAAGTCCAGCAACCGTGGCGGAAGGATTAAAAATAATTTCTGCCCCATTCAAGCCAAGTATACGCGCTCCTTCGGGAAAGTGGCGATCGTAACAAATATAAACGCCGATATCAGCAAATGCAGTTTTGAAAACCGGAAATCCAAGATTACCCGGCTTAAAATAAAATTTCTCCCAAAATCCAGGATCGCAATGAGGAATATGATGTTTCCGGTATTTACCAAGATATTTCCCATCAGCATCAATAACTGCAGCTGTATTATAATAGACTCCTTTAATTTCTTCTTCATAAATAGGAACAACAATTACCATAGAATATTTTTTTGCAACTTCTTGCATAAGCTTAATAGTTGGCCCATCAGGAATATTTTCAACAAGCGAATACCATTTTGTTTTTTGTTCCGCGCAAAAATATGGTCCATAAAAAAGTTCCTGCATGCAAAGAATTTGAACTCCCTTCTTTGCAGCTTGATCAATCATTATCAAATGTTTTTCTATCATTGATTGTTTAACTTTTTCAATCGGTTGTTCAGCAGACATTGAAAGAGTTGCTTGAATCAAACCACCACGGACTGTTCTGTTCATATTTACACCTTTTCCCTGTTAAAAAGTAAGAAGAATGTAGTAAGTAGTATGTAGAATTTAATGACAAAACTTTTCTGGTTGACGAATCATACTATTTAACATCTTGCCTACTTCACCATATTTATTTAATAATTTATTCCTTTGTTCTTCATTTAAATATTTATGATCAAATGAAAAATCAATCCAAACTTCTGTCTCACCGGTTTCACCTGCTGAATCTGTTAACTTATTAACAAATAATTTCGGATATCTTCTTTTATACCAAGCTTCAGCGATATTAGCGCAAACAGATCTTGACGACCGTCTGATTTGATCCACCAAAGAATATTTTTCTTCTTTTGGAAAATTTTTTGTTAATTCAAATATTTCCAAAGAAAGTTGATATGAAGTTTGAAATACTATCAAATCTCTATAGCCTCTGTATTCTTTATTCAAATTCATATTTCCCCCTAACACTTTTTCTACCTACTAAATTCTACTTACTATCTACTAGTCTCAACTCATCCAGTTTATTTGTGATTCCGGATTCCACTTCACTGTAGTCTTTTTTAATTTTGTCCAAAATTCTATCGAACTCTTCCCTGTTATATCGCAAGTACCGAATTTCGATTCGTTCCATCCGCCAAAAGAAAATGGTTCTCTTGGAACTGGAACACCAATATTAACACCGATCATTCCGGCACTAGCTCGTTCACTGATATATTTAGCCATTCCACCGCTTTGTGTAAATATAGAAGCCGCATTTCCGTATAATGAACTTTGTTGAATTGATAACGCTTTATCAATATTATCTGCTCTAATGATTGCAAGCACAGGGCCAAAAACTTCTTCTTTGGCTATTCGCATTTCAGGTCTGACATGATCAATAACTGTGGGTCCTACATAAAAACCATTTTCCTTACCGGGTACTTTATAATTTCTACCATCCAAAAGAACTTTAGCACCATCTCTTTCAGCTTCTGTAATATAATTTTCAATTCTTTCTTTTGCTTGTTTTGAAATTACTGCGCCGAGATTTTTACCAGGTATAATTTTTTTTGATTCTTCTACAAGTTGATTAATTATATTATCAACAGATCCGACTGCCACCATAGCGGATGCAGCCATACAACGCTGACCGGCACATCCCGACATCGAAGCAGCAACATTTGATGCTGTCATTGCAACATTAGCATCTGGTAAAACGATTAAATGATTTTTGGCTCCACCAAGTGTTAATGCTCTTTTTAGATTTGAAGTTGAACGTGTATAAACAATCTTTGCAACTTTTGTAGAACCCACAAATGAAACAGCTTGAATACCGGGATGATCACAAATAGCTTCGACCACATCCTTTGCACCGTGGACAACATTGAAAACACCATCAGGTAATCCGGCTTCTTTTAAAAGATCGGCAATTCTGTTGGCACTTATCGGAACAAGCTCTGATGGTTTAAGAATCATACAGTTGCCTAAAACAAGTGCGTTAGGAATTGTCCAATTTGGAACCATATTGGGAAAATTAAAAGGTGTAATACAAGCAACAACTCCAACTGGAAATCGTTCTGCCCTGCACTCAACTCCTTTGCTTACTTCCATTACTTCACCAGCTGCCAGTTGTTCAAGTGAGCAGGCAAATTCTGTAACCTCAATACTTTTTTCTATTTCAGCAATGCTTTCAGAGATTGTCTTACCATTTTCGTCATGAATTAATTCAGCAAGTTCATTTAGATTCTTTTCGAGAAGAGTTTTGTATTTATAAAAAATTTGTGCGCGCTCTTTAATTGGTTTAGCGGACCAAGTCGAAAATGCTTTTTGAGCGGCAGTTACAGCTCGGTCTACAGCATCTTTACCTGAGATCGGAACTGTTGAGATTACTGATCCATCAATTGGTGAAATAACATCAATTCTATTTTCTTCACCATCAATGTAGTTACCATCAATATAGTTTTTCAAAGAAGGGTACTTCATGAAGCCCTCTTAAAGTTTTTGTGGAATTTTTCTCTCTTACATTAAGAAAATAGAGATTATTAATGAAGAAAGAAAGATTTTTTTAAAGGTAACTCGAAAGGGATTTGCTGATAGATAGGTTTAGAATCTAGTATTTATACTGAAATAAATTCGGGAATAAGTCGTTGTTTCTTGAAATGTTCCTTCATAACTAATTGTAAGAAAACTATTATAGAATAAGCGCCAGGATAGATCAAGATTTCCAATATTCTGAATCATGCCTGGCGAACCACTGAAGAATTGATAATTAATTCTTTTAAATCCTAATCCAAGATTCATTTCACCATTAAACAAATCTTTGTTGACTGTCGCGCCGTAATAGTCGCCATTAACATATCCCGATTCAATTTTATTATAACTCAAATAAATTGATGACATAATAAGCGGTAGTTGAATATAACTTAAACTAACACCAAAATTTCTCGATGGTTGCGGATCATCTTTACTAAAACGATAACCATAATTAAATCCCAGCCACAAAAAATTCATCGGCCGTAGATGCAATCTCAAACTAACTCCTTGTCGAGTAGCAGACTCAAGAACACTATCAGCATAGTTTTTAAATGTCTCATAGTAAACAACATTTTTTCTCGCATCATAAGACGCATTTAGGTTTAGCCAATTATTCAAAGAATAAGAACCAAGTACGAACAAGCTGGTAACATCAAAGGATGATTGATCAATTCCGCTTTTTCTTTTATAGAGATCAATTTCCGAAGAGAAGAACAAACTTAAATTTTGAGTAAGATTGCTGTTATTTTGAAAGTACAAAAATCTTCTGTCGGTCTTAAAATCATTTGTCTGCTGAAAAATTCCAATAGTGTTTTGTATAGAAGAATTTCCTAAGCTATCATTTCTAAATAGATAACCACCGTACTCAAACATTTTAATATCGTATCCATAATCTGTAAAGTTTGGTCTTGAACCTGCGACAGCTCCAATTACAAACTTGCTGATTGATGTTTCTAATTGCAGACCATCAATTGCGCCGAGACTGGAAGTCCTTATATTAATTTTTCTCCCGAGTGTAATTTTTGTTTTAGTGCTAATATTATAACTGATAGCAAGATCATAAATCTTTAACGCGTCTCCAATATTTTTTTGAACATCGCCCCAACGGTCCGCCCTATATGAAAAATTAATATAACTTGTAAATGATAATGAAGACCTGAAAAGTGAATCTGCGTCCATTGAAAACGAATAACGCCAATTCTGAAAATCGGGAGCTCCGTTAGAATTAGATAAATTCGAATAAGACGAGATGGATAAATTGCCTCTAGTCTTTTTAGAATAATAAGGTGTTATGGTTCTTGCTACATCTTTATCTTCAATAATAGTCTTTGGTAACAGATTTTCCCTTTCCACTTTTTCTTTTACCGGTTTTGCTACTTCTATCGGTTTTACAAATGTTTTAACTTGATCACCAACTTTCAACTGAATATTGTTAATTGCAATTCCTGAGCATGAAGTAGTTGAAATAAATTTAACAATTATTGCCGGTTTCAATATCCCCTTAATGTTAGCGTATAATGTATCATTTACTGAAATCCCATCGGTATTCTCAAATCGTATATAAATATTTTGCGAAGTAATAAACGATACGTTCCCGAGTTTCTCTAATTTCGAAATTTCTTGGGCAGATAAATCTGCCAATCCCGTTATAAAAAAAAATATAATAATTATTCTTTTCATTAAGTTAATTTCTACCTGTGGGATGACATCTATAACAAGACGCTGATTGATAAAGATATCCTGAAACATTTCTATGTTCTTTATCCATATCGGTTCTATTATGCTCGTGACAGTTTATACACTCAAATACTTTGAAATTTGTTTGGTCTGTATGACAATCACTGCATAGACTCCATTTACCTCTATGTTCACCAGAATAGATCGGGAAGTACTGTCCATCATGATTAAATGTTGACGGTGTCCATGCATTTTGTGTATGGCATGATTCACAATTGGTTGGGAATCTCGCCGTCACATGGTTTGGATTTGTTGCACTGTTATATTTTGCTTGATGACATCCAACACACTGGGTTGGGGCACTACTATAATTTCCTCCTGTATGGCAACTTGCACATTGATTAGCAATTGTAAGGTGTGCACCTAGTATAGGATAATAATTATTATGTATCGGAAATGTAGCAGGCTTCCAACCGGGATTTGTTGTATGACATTGATCGCATGTAGTAGGAATATTTAAAGTCACATGATTGGGATTAGTTGTGCTCTGATACTTGGCTAAATGACAGCTCGAAC
>Ga0082335_1001913_pt1 | contig 41273 bp, 31 predicted proteins | sample Subgrocontami58m_FD_72375 | JGI IMG/M metagenome (GOLD analysis project Ga0082335, IMG submission 72375) | Subsurface groundwater microbial communities from S. Glens Falls, New York, USA - GMW37 contaminated, 5.8 m (SPADES assembly) (version 2) ...
CGGCCCCCCCTGCCGCCCCCCCCGGGGCCGCCCCCCGGGTCCTTCCTGCGGTTTCCCGCGGGCTGCCGCCCGCGGTTATCCCCTGCCGCCCGCTCCGCGGGCTGGCGGCCAGCGCGCGAAGCGCGCGACAGACAGTAGCTGCGGGCGCGGGCCCGCAGAATTCTCCGCGGGCGACGGAACGGAGCCCGCGCAGCGGGCGACAGAGCGGTGCAGAAACGGCCATGCATCCCGGCATGGGCTAGCCCCGGGCCCCGGTTCGGCCTATCATGGGCGCCTCGTCCCCTGCCAAGGCACCATGCGAAGCGTCCTCACCGCCCTGCTCCTCTCCGCGGTCTGGGCCTACGCCGGCGGCGGGCCGCAGAACGTCATCGTCCTTGTCGCCGTTCGCTAGGGACCTCGGCAATGACGCGAAACAGGGGATTGACCGCTGGCCCGCCGCGAACCCCGAGTCCGTCGGCTGGGCGCCCTTCAAGTAGGACATGGGTTCTGTGGGCCAGACGAAGAGACACCTCGCCATCGGCGACATCCACGGGTGCCTCCGATCGCTCGTGGGCGTGGCCGCGGCCGCGAAGATCAGCGAGAGCGACCTCGTCGTCACCCTCGGCGACTACGTGGACCGCGGGCCCGACTCGCGTGGGGTGATCGAGTGGCTCCTCGAGTGGTCCCGCCGAGGCCAGCTCGTGCCCATCCGAGGCAACCACGACCTGATGATGATGCAGGCGCGGGACGGCGGCCCCTCCGAGAGCGGCTGGCTCGAGAGCGATGGCGACGCGACGCTCACGTCGTACGGTGGCAGCCTGGACGACGTCCCCGCGGAGCACTGGGAGTTCCTCGAGGGGACCCGCCTCATCCACGAGACGGACACGCACTTCTATGTCCACGCGAACGTCTACGCCGAGTACGCGCTCGAGGATCAGCCCGAGTACATGCTCCTCTGGGAGAAGCTCGACAGGGCGACGCCCCACATCTCGGGCAAGATCATGGTCTGCGGCCACACGCCCCAGAAATCGGGAAGGCCGCGAAACCTCCGCCACGCCATCTGCGTCGACACCGGCGCCTGCAAGGGAGGCTGGCTGACCTGCCTCGAGGTCCGCACCGGCGAGTACTGGCAGGCGAACGAGGCGGGCGAAGTCAGGGGCGATCGCCTGACCTAGATCCGGGGCGGGGTCCGGCCTATCATGGACGCCTCGACCCCAGCCGGAGGCCCCATGCGGAGCGTCCTCGCCGCCCTCCTCCTCGCTGCCGTGTGCGCTCACGCCGGCGGCGGACCGCAAAACGTCGTCGTCCTCGTCAACGACACCTCCGCCGACTCAGAGGAGGTCGGCCGGTACTACGCCGAGAAGCGCCACATCCCCGCCCGCAACGTCGTCCACCTCCGCTGCCCCACCGACCCTACCGTCGACCTCGCCACCTTCCAGGCCACCATCGAGCGGCCCCTGCGAAAGGCCCTCCGCGAGCGCGGCCTCGTCGACCACGTCGACTACCTCGTCCTCTGCCAGGGAATGCCCCTCCGCGTGAACGCCGGCGGCGAGGCGGGAGGGATCCTCGCCATCTGCGCCGAGATGCACCTCCTCGACACCCCCCTCGCCACCGAGCCGCAGGAGCAGCTCCCCTCCCACGCCAACCCCTACAAGGGCCGCGACTCCTTCCGCCACGCCGACGAGTACTCCGGCTGGCACCTCTACCTCGTCACGCAGCTCGCTGCCTACACCGTCGCCGACGTGAAGAAGATGATCGACTCCTCCGTCGCCAGCGACGGCACCGCGCCCCAGGGCGACTTCTGGTTCCAGGACGCCGATGCGAACGCAAGCGGTCGGAACGTCGAGTACGACCCCGCCATCGCCTCCCTCACCGCGAAGAAGTTCCACGCCGAGCACGTCAAGAGCGGAGCCGCCGTCCTCGTCGACAAGAAGGACGTCATGGGGTACATGTCCGGCGGCTGCTACAGCCAGCTCACCCGCGAGGGGATCCACAAGAACGCCTACCGCCCCGGCTCGATCGTCGACATGCTCGAGAGCTTCGGCGCCGTCCCCGAGAACTTCAACGCCGCCTCGGGGGGCTCCCAGTTCCCCGTCACCTTCTTCCTCGACGCGGGCGTCGCGGGGATCCACGGCGCCGTCGCCGAGCCGTACGCCCACACGTTTCCGTCGGCGAGGCTCTTCGAGCGGTACACCGAGGGGTACAACCTCGCCGAGGCGTACTACGGCACCCTCCCGTTCGTCCATTGGATGAACCTCGTCGACGGCGACCCGCTCTGCGCGCCGTACGCCGTGCGGCCCGAGGTGAAGGTCAAGGCACCGGGCGCCGCCGCGAGCGGCACGGTCCAGGTCCACGCGGAGGCCATTCTGATGGCGCCGCCGCAGGCGACGGCCGCCTCCCTCGAGCTCTACGTCGACGGGGTTCGCGTCGCCTCCGCCCAGGGCGCGGAGGCCGACCTCGCCTGGGACACCACCAAGTTCGAGAACGGCCCCCACGAGCTGCTCGTCGCGGCGATCGAGGCGGGCCCCGTCGCGACGCAGGGCACCGCGTTCGCCTCCGCGAGCGTCGACAACCCCGCCCTGCGCGTCATCTCCACCGTCCCCGCCGCCGACGCCACGAACGTCTCCCTCTCGGGACCCTTCGAGGTCCGCCTCAACCGCGCCGTCGCCAAGGCGGAGGGCGTCACGCTGACCGACGACTCCGGCGCCGCGCTCTCCGCGAAGCTCTCCGTCTCGGAGGACGGCAAGGTCGTCACGCTCGAGCCCGCCGCGCCGCTCAAGGGAGGCAAGCGGTACAAGGGCGCCGTCGCCGCAGGTTGGAAGCCCGCGCAGGGAGAGCCGCTGCCCAAGGCCGTCTCGTGGGCGTTCACGACGACCGCGAAGACGCTCGCCCTCGCGGCCCCCCCGCAGGTCCCCGCGGGCGAGCCGTTCGAGCTGAAGATCACGCCCCAGGACGACGATGGGAAGGCGATCTCCCCATACGCCGGCCTCGTGAACCTCACGTCCACCGACCCCGCCGCGCAGACGCTCCGCATCGGCGTCGCATTCGCCGCGCAGACGCCCCTCACCGTTCCGTGCACGCTCAAGACGCTCGGGAGGACGACGATCGCCGCGGTCGACCCCGAGTCGGGCGCGCGTGGCGAGGTCGCCGTCGAGGTCGCGCCCGGCCCCGTGAAGAGCCTCGTCATCCTCCTGCCGCCCGGAGGCGTCCCGCGCGGCACGCCGGTGCCGATCGCCGTCGCCGCGATGGACGGCGCGGGAAACCCCGTGCCGACGTACACGGGGAAGGTCGAGCTCGCGAGCGACGGGAATGCCGTCCCCATGCCCCCCGCGCACGAGTACGCGACGAGCGAGCGAGGGAGGCACACCTTCGCGCGGGTCGTCTTCCCTGCGACCGGCGAGGTCACCCTTTCCGCGAAGGATGCGAGCGGGGCGACGGGGACGATCAAGGTGACCGTGGCCGACTCGGGGATCCGCGCGTGGCTCTGGGCGGGGCCGTTCAGCGGCAGCGCGAAGACCCCCTCGATCGACCCCGACCCGACTGGCGGCGAGGCGAAACTCGCACCGGTGCCGGGCCAGCAGATGAAGGGGAAGCGCTGGGTTCCCCTCCTCTCCGAGGCCGACATAGCGGACCTCACCTCGCACATGCAGAAGGACCTCGGCGCCGTGTACGCGGTCGTCCACATCGAGTCGCCGGGCGACCGCGAGGCGCAGATCTGGTTCGGGTCGGAAAATGTTGCGCGCCTGTTCTGGAACGGCGCGATCGTCCACAAGAACGACAAGAAGCGGAACCACGCCCCGTTCGAGGACCACATCGCGAAGGTAAAGGTCGCGAAGGGCTCGAACACCCTCGTCGTGAAACTCTTCTTCGACGGCGCCGGCGTGCGGTTCAGCGCGAAGGTCTGCGACGCGGAGGGGAAGCCACTCGGCGACGTGACCTACGCGACGGCGGCGCCGACCGCCCCCGCGCGGGCGACGATCGCGGGGTGGGTTCGCGTGAAGGGGCAGCCGGTGCCGAACGTCACCGTGGCCCTCTCGGGGCCCGAGAAGTTCTCGGCGACCACGGGCGCCGACGGGCGGTTCGTCTTCCCGGGCCTCGCGGCGGGCGCCTACACGCTCAAGCCGTCCGCGCAGAAGGTGACCTTCGATCCCGAGAGCCTGAAAGTCGACCTCGCCGCGGAGGACGCCCTCGACGCGGTCTTCGGGCTGTCCGACGCGGTCTTGCCGACGGTGAAGGTCGTCTCGCCGAAGGCCTCGGCGAAGATCGCCGGGATGACGCTCTTCGCGGCTGAAGTTTCGGACAACGTCGGGATCCGCTCGGTGCGGTTCCTCGTCGACGGCGAGGCCGTCGTGCCGCCGATCGCTCGGGAGCCGTTCCAGGCGTCGATCGACGCGAACTCGATCGCCCCAGGGTCGCATCAGCTCGTGGTCGAAGTCGAAGACCTCTCGGGGAACCGCACCGCGACGAAGCCGCAGCCGATCACGGTGGTCGTCGACAAGACGCCTCCCGCGGTGCAGATCTCGAGCCCGAGGTCGGGCGACACGGTGAGGCAGAAGATCGACCTCCTCGCGCGGGTCGGAGACGACGTCGCGGTCGCCTCGGTGCAGTGGTACATCGACAACCAGGCGTTCGGCGGCCCGGTCACGGCGGCGCCGTGGACCGTCCCCTGGGCGCCCGACACCAAGGCCTTGAAGGGGAAGCACGTCGTGAAGGCGGTGGCGAAGGACACGGCGGGGAACACCGGCGAGGCCCAGGTGCAGATCGAGGTGAAGTAGTGGAACAGCGGCGGGTCCTAGCGACCGTCATCGAGGAGCAGGCCTGCCCGATGTACGTGCGGGGGGACGGGATCACCCTCTCGCTCCCGGGCGTGATTCTCACGGAGACGTCGGCGGTCTGCGCGCTCGCGCTGGTGAACCTCGTCCCCGTGGCGGCGGAGCTCGGCGCGAAGTCGATCGGCGAGGCGGCCTTGGTGGAGCCGCCCATCGTGAAGTGCCCCGGGTGCGGGACGCACTGCACGGCGACCTTCAAGGTGGAGTCGATCACGCAAAAGCTGGAGGCGGAGAATACGCAGGTCTACCTGCAGAGGGTCGAGACGATCAAGGAGGTGCTGCAGCGAAACCCGATCTTCGGGGCGATCTCGCCCATGCACTACGACTCGCTCCTGCCGCTGATCAAGGAGCGGACGGTCCCTTCGGGGACGGTGATCCTGTCGCAGGGAGGCGTCGCGCGGGGGCTCTTTCTGCTCGCGGTCGGGGAGGCGGAGGTGCTGCAGAAGGACGCCACGGGGCAGGAGCAGGTGATCGCGGAGCGCGGATCGGGGGAGTGTTTCGGGGAGATGTCGCTCATCACGGGGGAGCCGTGCACGGCGACGGTTCGCACGCGAACGGAGGTGCAGTACCTGTTCGTCGAGCCGCAGGACTTCCGCCACCTGATCGCGCGGTTCCCGGCGGTGGCGCAGGCGCTCGCGAAGCTCCTGGCGAGGCGCCTGGCGTCGACGAGCCAGCGGGTAGTGCGCGAGCTCGACACGGGGATCATCGGGAAGCTCGACATGATCGAGCCTGCGGACCTGGTGCAGGCGCTCTCGCTATCGGGGCGCACGGGGACCATCGTGGCTCGGAAGGAGGGGGAGGACCTGCAGGTCGGGATCAACGCGGGGCAGGTGGTCTCGGCCAGGTTCGGGGAGAAGTCGGGGCCGAAGGCGTTCTTCGCGTTCCTCAAGTGGCGCCGGGGCGTGTTCCGCTTCGAGCCGGGCGAGCCGAAGGGGGAGGCGAACGTCACGGGCGACACGATGGCGCTCCTGCTCGAGGGGATGCGCCAGGCGGATGAGGCGACGAAGGGATAGGGCGAGGTTCGCATGAGGATCGGGGACGCCGGTTCGGCAACGGCGCGAGGCGCCCTGGGCCCTGTCCGAGCGGTCGCGTTCTGGCGTCGAATACCCACTCTGCATCTCCCTGATGATTTCGAAAGCATTGTACGACACCCGTCCGACGGCACCAACCCCATTCCGCCCAACGCATGGTGCATTCCGCCAGGAGGCGACGAAGGACTAGTGAAACAGCTCGCCGAGGAGCTGGATGAACTGCGTGTCGCGCGCCGCGACAAGTCCGCCGACGAGCGCAGCCGCGAGGGAGAAGTAGACGCCGAGGTAGAGCGCGACCCTCCCGCTGCTCATGGGTTCGCACGCGAGGATCTGCTGCCAGCGCATCCACTTCCCCTGCCGACGCGGGGCGCCCCCGGTGCGGATCCAAGCGTACTCCTCGAGCGTCTGAAGTGACAGCATGTCCCCGAGGCGCGCGACTTCCATGCTCCAGCGCCGATCCGCGACCAGGCCGAGGTGCCGCACCTTTTCGGCCTCCATCGCGGCGGAGTACTGGGAGATGAGCTCGAACCCGCCGAGGATGCCGCAGATGATGGCAAGGAGCCAGAGGATGACCCACCCAAGGACGATAGCGGCGATCAACAGGGCGACGAGACATCCTCCTCCGACGATGAGCCCGAGGCGGGGAGAGACGGAGTCGAGGGCCGACAGGAGGACCCGCGCCCCATCCAGCGGCGGCAGGGGGAGCAGGTTCACGAGATTGAGGATGGCATTGACGAGCACGATGGTGACGAGGAACTCCGTGTGCCCGCCGACCACTCGGTCGAGCAGGAGGATCGGCAGCGAGGCGAGCACTCCCCACAGCGGCCCCGAGATGGAGGTGTATGCCCGGGCGTCGCGATCCCTCCACAGCGTGTCGGGCACGGTTACTGCGCCGAGGACGGGAATGAAGTAGATCCCCTTCACCTTCATTCCCGAGCGACGCATGGCCCACGCGTGCCCGAGCTCATGGACCAGGAGGAGCGAGCAGATTCCGAGGCCGATCAGGAGGCTGTGAGACATCAGGCAGTACAGGAGGAGGGACACGAGCGCGAGGATCCACTGGAGTGGCGGAACGACCCACCTCGAGGGTTCGATGAACGGAGTCTCGCTTGGCTCCTCGCCGCTCGGCTCCTCGACGACGACGACGGCGGGGGCGCCGCGGCGCCAGACGTACGGCTCGACCTCGGAGAGCCCCGCGCGCTCCTTGAGCATCCAGAGGAGGAAGGGGGTCATCTCGACGTCGAGGACGGCGTGCTCGGTCGGGATGCCGCCCCGATCGTCCTGCACGCGCCCCTGGAAGTGGTGCGAGAGGGAGAAGCGGTCGCCCGACTTCGTCGTGGCCGTCACGTAGCTGACGACCCGCTCCTGGAGGCGGAGGAAGTTGACGCGGACCTCCTCGATCTCCTCCCAGGCGACGCGGAGGGCGCGGCGGCCGTCGGTCCACTCGAGGCCGTCGTCGCGGACGCCGACCCAGCGGCGCCGCGAGGCCTGCGCCTGGCGCACCGCGGCAGCCAGGCGGGTCGTCGCGATGAAGCCGTACGACAGGAGGATGAGCGCGGCGAAGGTGAGGCGCGCCTCGGGGAGGAGGAGGGCATGGAACCCGCGCAGCAGGCTGAAGTGGACGAGGCCGATCAGCGAAAGGAGGATGACCGCGGAGAGGATGGTCCCGGCGGCGGTTCCACGGCCTCGGAAGATGGTCATGCGGTCGTTCATGCCTCGATGCGGATGTGCATCTTCCCCCGCCCAGGAGCTCGCGTCAAGCGGCGGTCCGGTCCGCAATGTGTAATGTGATCTGCCCACTGCCAACTGTACTATGGACGCTGGCACAGCACTGCGGCGGAGCCCGGATGATCCCTCCGCACGGAAGGAACGACGCTCATATCACAGTTGGCAGTGGGCAGATCACATTACACATTGCGTGCCCGGCCCGCGCTGACTACATTCCACCCGCTATGAGCGCTCCCCTCCCCTGGGTCATCGGCCACCGCGGCGCCTCGGGCGTCGCGCCCGAGAACACGATCGCCGCCTTCCAGAAGGCCCTCGAGCAGGGCGCGCGGATGATCGAGCTCGACGTCCACCTCACGAAGGACGGCGTCCCCGTCGTCATCCACGACGAGCGCGTCGACCGCACCACGAACGGCGTCGGTCCCGTGGCCGATTGGACGCTGCAGGAGCTCAAACACCTCGACGCCGGGATGTGGTTCGACCGCCGTTTCCGAGGCGAGCGGATCCCGACCCTCCGCGAGACCCTCCGCTGGGCGCGAGGCAAGATGAAGCTCTTCCTCGAGCTCAAGACCAACAAGGTCGACTACCCGGGGATCGAACAGGCCGTCCTTACCGAGGCCCGCGAAGAGGAGATGGCCGAGGAGGTCATGGTCGGCTCGTTCAACGCGCAGACCGTCGCGCGCGCGCGAGAGCAGGCCCGGGGCATTTCCGTCGGAGGGATCCTCGAGGACCTCCGCGGGCTCGACGCCTTCCTCGCCGAGACCGGCGGGTTCGACGTCGTCTCCGCAGGGCACGTCTGGATCACCCCCGAGACGGTGAAGGCGGTCCACGCCCGGCGCTTGCCTCTCTTCGTCTGGACGGTCGACGAGGAGGACGAGATGCGGAGGTGCGCCTCGCTCGGCGTGGTCGGGATCATGACCGACTTCCCCGCCGTCCTCGCCCGGGTCCTCTCCGAAGGCGGGGTGCCCTCCGGGCCCCCCGGCGTTCCGGGGGTGGCATGAAGCAGCTCCTCCTCGTCGATGGCGACGTGCGCACGATGGACCCGCGGCGGCCGCGGATGGAGGCGGTCGCCGTCCGCGGGAGCACCATCGTCGCCGTCGGCACCACGCGCGAGGTCCTCTCGTGGAAGGAGCGCGGCGACGTCGTCGTGAAGCTCCGCGGCCGCACGGTGATCCCGGGCATCAACGACGCGCACGCGCACATCCTCGGATACGCCCTCGGGCGGAAGCGCCTCCGCCTCGATCGGATGGGGAAGGACATGGTGCTGCGGGGCGTCTCCGACGCGGCGCGGCACCAGCCGCGGGGGACCTGGATCCTCGGCCGCGGGTGGAACCACAACCTCTGGGCGCCGAAGGTCCTCCCGGACCGCCACGACCTCGACCGCGTCGCCCCGGGCCACCCCGTGTCGCTCGTGTCGCACGACGGCCACGCGATCTGGGCGAACACGCGGGCGCTCGAGACCGCGGCGGTCGACCGGATGCGGAAGGACCCGCCGAACGGGAGGATCGTCCGCGACGCCGCCGGCGCGCCGACGGGGGTCCTCTTCGAGCATGCGATCGAGCTGATGAGCGGGAGGATCCCCGCGCCGACCGCGGCGGTCCGGCGCCAGGCGATCTCGGAGCTCCTCCCGCTCCTCCACGCCCACGGGATCACGAGCGCGCAGGTGATCGAGGCGGACGACTCGCTCACCACCCTCCTCGACCTCGCCGAGGATGGGCGCCTGCCGCTGCGCGTGGCGTTCTTCGTCCCGCTCGAGTCGTGGAAGAAAACGACGCGGCACGGAAGGCGGACGCAGCTCCCCGAGGACCGGTTCCGCATCGGCGGCGTGAAGGTCTTCGCGGACGGGACCCTCTCCTCGCAGACGGCGGCGATGGTGGCCCCGTACGTGGGGACGAGAGACCACGGCATGCTCCACCTGCCGCCGCGGGAGCTCGCGCGGGTCGCGCGGGAGGTGAACCGAGCGGGGCTCTCGGTGATGATGCACGCGATCGGCGACCGCGCGGTGCGGGCGACGCTCGACGCCTACGCGGCGGCGCTCCCCGACACCCGGCGGTGGGACCTCCGGAACCGCGTGGAGCACGCGGAGGTGATCGCGCCGTCGGACGTGAGGCGGTTCCAGCGGCTCGGCGTCATCGCCAGCATGCAGCCGAACCAGATCTTCGCCGACATCTCCACCGCGGAGAAGCTGTGGGGGCCGAAGCGCTGCGCCCGCGCCTTCCCGTTCCGCTCCCTGTGGCAGTCGGAGGCGATCGTCGCCTTCGGCTCGGACTGCCCCGTCGAGGACGTCGCGCCGCTGCCAGGGATCTATGCCGCCGTGGCGCGGGCGCGGATGGACGGGTCGCCGCGCGGGGGATGGCACCCCGAGGAGGCCCTCACGGTCGAGGAGGCGGTCTGGGCCTACACGATGGGAGGGGCGTACGCCTCGCACGAGGAGGACCGGAAGGGGTCGATCACGCCGGGGAAGGTCGCCGACCTGGTCGTGCTGTCGCACGACATCTTCGCCGGCCCGCCGCGACGGATCCTGGAGGCAAAGGTCGACATGACGATCTTCGACGGACAGGTCGTCTACGAGCGCTGATGGGACCAAGGGCTCCCTTGAGGACCGCCTCGCCTCGACGTATACTGGGTTCGATGGGCGATATCATCCAACGGTTCCAGGTTCGCTCTTCGGGACGCCGCACGGCAAGACCGCTCCGGCTCCTGTTCGACACGGGCTCCCCGGTGACCCTCGTGAAGGAGTCGTCCGCTCGTACGCTCGGTGGACTGATGGAATTGCCGAAGCCGCGTGCCTTCGGCGGGCTGGGGAATGGACAGTTCCAGGCCACGCACCTCGTGGAGCTGGAGTTCCGTTTCCTCGGGATTTGGTGCCCCCACGTCTGCTATGTCGTTCCGAACGACGTTCTTGATTCGGAATACGAGGCACTCGTCGGCCACGACCTGATGCAGCGCTACGATGTCCAGCCCCGCCCGAAGCGACGCCGCGTGAGCCTTCATCGCGGGGCACTGGAGATGGGGCTTCGGGTTCGATCGTTGCCCATCCATCGCACCCTTGGCTGCCTCGAGCGCCGGTGGAATCGCCTCGATCATCCACGCTAGGGTTCATGGTCCCCAACCTGTTTGCCGTCGTCGCGAAACCGTGTCGCCCTTCTGCAGTTCTGACAGAGAAGTTCGACGCCGGAGTCCGGATGGCAAACGCGGCCCGAGTCCATCCTCAGCCAGCCCCAGGAATGAAGATCGTCCCACGATCGCAACACGTACCGCGCCCCGCACCAGGGACAAGACGTCGCGGCCCAACGGCGAGTCTCCCGATACTGGGACCACCGGACGAGAAGGAGCGTGAAGACGACGCCGACGACGATGACCGCGCCCAAGACAAGGTAGGGTTGCACGCCGCCCTCTTTGCATCGTTTCGTCGGGTTCTACCCGCGCACGTGTTGACCGAGTATCCTCAGCGCGTGACGCTGTCGCGCCAGTCGGTGTAGCGCTTCACCGTGGCGGGCGTGGTCTGCGGCTGGACGCGCTGGCGTGCGCGCTCGAAGTCGGCGAGCGTGAGCGCCCGCAGCTTGATTTCGTACCCCATCGCCTGCTCGATCCCCTTCGTGACGAGCTCCGGGATCGCCTGGTTCATGTCGACGATCATCCGGTTCGTCACTTCCTTCGCGAAGGCCTCGATCTCGCGGCCGCTGTAGCCGTCGGTCATCTCGGCCACCCTCGCGAGGTCGATCTCGATCTGGAACCCCTTCCGCGCGAGGTGGATCTCCAGAATCTCGCGGCGAGCGGCGAGGTCCGGGAGCGGGATCAGGATCTTCTTCTCGAAGCGCGAGAGGATCGCCGCGTCCAGGTCCCACGGGCGGTTCGTCGCGAGGATCGTGAGGACGTAGACCCCCTCCGTTCCCTTCTTGTCGAGGCCGTCGAGCTCGGAGAGGAACGTCGAGAGGACCTGCCGCTCCGCCCCCGTCTGCTCCCCCTTGTCGCGCGAGGAGGTCAGCGCCTCGAACTCGTCCAGGAACACGACCGCGGGCGACTTCTCGCGCGCGATCGAGTAGAGCCCCGTGATCAGCTTCGCCGACTCGCCGAAGTACTTCGAGAGGATCCCCGCGATCTTCGCGTTGAAGAAGCAGGACGACCCGCCGTCCGTGCGCTTCACCGCGTTCGAGATCGCCGCCGCGAGGAGCGTCTTCCCCGTGCCCGGGGGGCCGTAGAGCAGGAAGTTCGACCACCCGGTGAGCGTAACGCCGACCGGCCGCTTCGCGAGCGTCATCCCGAGGGCGTACTTCAGCTCCTGCTTCGTCTCGAGCAGGCCGCCGATCTCGTCCCAGACGACCTTCGAGGTGTGGATGAGGGCCTCAACCGCGCCGCGGATCTCGGGGTCGACCGCGGCCTTCTGCGGGCCGTCCGCGGGGGCCGCGGAGGACGGCGGCTGCGCCGCCTTTTCCTCCTTGGGCGGCTTCGCCTTCGCCTGCTCGGCGAGCTCGGGGAGGCGCTTCGCCTTGTCGAGGAGCTTCCTTACCTTCTCGCGGCGAAGCTCCGCGAGCTGCGAGTCCTTCGTTTCCTTGGCGACCTCGGCGAGGTACTCCGCGGCCTTCATGAGGCAGTACTGGGACTTCTTGAGGTCGTTCGAGGAGTAGGCGTCGAAGGCCTGCTTCTCGTAGTCCTCGGACTGCTTCAGGTTGAATTCGAGGGCCATGGAAACGACCTGAGAGAGCGGGCGGCCACAAGGGCCGCCCCTACAGAGAGGGGGTTAGCCCTTGAGTTCGTCTTCGATCTGCTTGATGCCCTTGGAGATCTCGGCATCGAGCTTCTGGCCGTCCTCGGCCATCACCTGCTCGTCGATCATCTTGTCGATGTCCTTGTCGGTCACGAGGTCCCCCGCCCCCTCCATGTTCGTGTTGATGGAGTCCTGCGTCATGTCCAGCATGAGCTGCATCCGCTCCTGGATCGTGTTCGCCCGCTGGAACGCTTCCTCCGTCTGCTTCGCGACCTGGACGTAGTCGACCGACTTGTACACCGACGCAATCGACTGCGCGAACGTGCTCATCGCCTTCGCGAACTCGCTGTCGCTCTCCGCCTGCTTCTTGATCTGGAGCGTCATCTCGAGCGAGAGGAGCTGCCGCTCGCGCATCTTCACCACGGTCGCGGTCTTCTTGATCAGGCTCTTGAGCTGCGTCAGCGTCGCGAGGTCGCCGATCCGCTTCGCCCGCTTCGCCTGCTCGACGTACGACTTCGTGAATTCGATCTGCTCGCGGATGTTCTTCTTGATCTGGGCGATCGTGCGCTTCATCTCGATCTCGCGCTCGAGTCGCTTCTCGTCGTCGCTCTTGAACCAGCCCATCGCGCTCTCCCCTAATCGACCGTCGACTCTTTCCAGTCGAGGTACTTCTTCATCGACTCGTCCGTCGTCTGCGGGTTGACCCGCGCCCGCGCCGTCTCGAAGTCCCGCAGCGCCAGGTCGCGGACCTGGATCTTGTACTTCTTCACCTCGTCGAGCCCCTCGTCGATGAGGCGCGGGATGTCGCGGTTCATCTCCGCGACCATCCGGCTCGTCACCTCCTTCGAGAACCGCTCGATCTCGCGGCCGCTGTACCCCTTCGTCATGTTCGAGAGGGTCTCGTAGTCTACCGCGGAGCGGAAGCCGCGCTTGTCGAGGTGGATCTTGAGGATCTCCGCCCGCGCCTTTTCGTCCGGGAGCGGGATCAGGATCTTCTTCTCGAACCGCGACAGGATCGCCGCGTCGAGGTCCCACGGGCGGTTCGTCGCCGCGATCGTCAGGACATAGACGTCCCGCCGCCCCTTCTGGTCGAGGCCGTCCAGCTCGGAGAGGAGCGTCGAGAGGATCCGCCTCTCGGGCCCGCTCTCGTTCGAGTCGCGGCTCGGGCAGAGGCTCTCGAACTCGTCGAGGAAGACGACCGAGGGCGAGGCGTCCCTCGCGACGCCGTACAGCTCGCTGATCAGCTTCGACGACTCGCCGAAGTACTTCGAGACGACGCTCGAGACCTTCACGTTGAAGAAGACCGATCGCACGCCCTCGCTGTTCATGACCGCGTTCGAGGTCGCCGCGGCGAGGAGCGTCTTCCCCGTCCCCGGCGGGCCGTAGAAGAGGATGTTCTTGAACCCCGAGAGCGTCACCCCCTCAGGCTGCATCGCGAGCGTGATGCCAAGGGCGTACTTGATGTCCTGCTTCGTCTCCTCCAGGCCGCCGATGTCCTTCCACATCACGGGCGACGCCGTGATCGTCTGCTTCACCGCCTGGCGCAGCTCGCTCTCGCCCCCCTCGGGCTGCACGGCCCCCTTTCCGCCCCCCGCCGTCGTCGAGGACGGCGCCGCGGCCCCGTTCCCGCTGTCGCTCGCCGCGATCTCGGAGATCTGCGTGTCCCCGGCGCGCAGCCTCTGCGCGTACGCGCGCCACTTGAGCGCGCGGTCCTTCCACCGGACCTCCGCGTCCCGCCCGGGCGCGTCGTCCGCGTAGAGCGTGGCGAGCTTCGCCGCGGTGTCGTAGAAGGTCGCCGCCTTCCCGTACTCCTTCTTCTCGAAGGCCGCCTTCGCCTTCTCCACGGCGTCCTTGATTTGCGGCGTGTAGTCCAACTTCTACTCCAGCTCCTTCTCGAACCTCTTCGTGACCGCCTTCTCCGCGTGCTTCATCCCCTCCTCGACGTCGGGGATCTCACCCTCGTCCATCCGGCTCCAGATGTCGAGGAGCTCGCTCCCCTCCTTGCCGACCTCCTGCGCGAGGTCGACCTGCGTCCCCTCCGCCACCGACAGTGTGTCGTTCAGCTTCTGGAGGTAGACCTCGCTCGTGATCTTGTCGTCCTCGAGGAGCTTCACGAGCTCGGTGTCCTTGAGGAGGTTCATCACCGAGAGCTTCCCCTCCGCGTCCTGCTCGCGCCGCTCGACGGCGTGACGGATCGCCTGGAGGGTGAGCAGCTCCTTCGAGAGGCGCGCGAAGTCGGAGTTCGCCATCTTCAGCTCGAACCCCGCGATCTGGAAGCGCCGCGCCATCTGGCGCCGCCTCCACGGGCTCTTCTCCTTCGCCCCCTGGCCGAAGATGTCCTTCTTCTGCGCGTCGAGGTTCTCGATCTTCGAAATCACCTGCTTCTCGCGGATGCCGAGGCGCAGCTCCTCGCCCTTCACCTCCTCGAGGGAGACGTCGGCGAGCGAGCGCTCTTTCCGGAACCAGTCGAGGAATCCCAACGTCAACCACCAACCCTCAACGTCAAGCCACGTCGGTCCAAGTTGATGTTGTTGTTGATGATTGAAAGTCCCTTGTGGTTGACGGTTGAGTCTTGCATCTTGACCGCTCGCATCCGGCCCCGGTTGCGGGCAAGCACACGCTACGCCTGTTCCGGCTTCTCCTTCTCCTTCGGCTTCCCCTCGGCCTCCTTCATGCCCGCCTCGAAGTCGAGCTCCCCCCCGTCCATCGCCTCCCAGGCCTTCATGACGGAGTTCCCCTCCTTGCCGAGGTCCTCCATCGCGTAGGCGGGGTCGTTCGCGATGCCGAGCAGCTCGTCGCACTTCGTGAGGAACATCTCCTCGGTGATCTTCTCGTTTTCCAGGAGCTTCGCGATCTCCGTCATGTTCTTCTCGTTCAGGTTCGAGAGGATCGACGAGGTCTGCGTGCTCGCGCGCTCGCGGATCGCGCGGATGCGGCCGAGGAGCATCAGCTCCTTCGAGATCATGTTGAGGTCGCGGTCGACGAACTTGATCCGCGTCATGAGGTCGTTGAATCGGCGCGCGTAGATCTTCCTCCGCTCCGCCGACTTCGACTTCGCCCCGTCGCGGAAGATGTCCTCCTTCTCCTTGTCGAACTTCTCGACCTGCGCGATGAGCTGGCTCTCGCGGATCTCCTTCCTCCGCTCCTCGAGGCGGATCTCCTCCATCGGGATCTCCATGATCCCCTTCTTGTGGCCGAACATTTCCTTGAGGAAGTCGAGCATCGGTTACCCTTCCAGCATCTTCTCGAGGTCGTCCTTGGCCTGCTCTTCGGTCTTCGGGGCCTCCTTCGCCGGGGCCTCCTTCGGCTTCTTCTCGTCCTGGGCCTTTGCGGCCTCGATCTCGGCGAGGAGCGGGTCGTTCGCGTCGATCTCGTGCTCCACCGCCTGGTTGATCTCGGAGAGGATCTCCTGCTCCGCGGAGTCCATCGTCGGCGTCTCGAGCTTCACGCCGAGCCCCTCCGCGGCCATCGCCGCCTCGTCGAGCTTGTCCATCTCCGTCCGGGCGACGAGGGCGCCCTGCTCGAGGGCGGCCCGGTCGGGGAGGTTCTCGATCTGCGACTCGCGGATGATCTCCAGGTTCTGGATGTGGGTCCCGTAGATCTTGATCCGCTTGTCGTAGATCGCGACCTTGTTGTTGATGTCGCCGACCTTGGAGCGGACGTCCTTGATCCTCTTCACGAGGATCAGCTTCTTCGCCTCCGACGTCTCCCCCTTCGCCGCCTCGAAGATCTCCTTCTCCTTCGCGGCGAGGACGTCTACGTCCATCAGGGCGCGCCCGCGGCGCTCCTCGTCCTGGCGGCGGAACTCCTGCAGCTCCGAGAGGGCCTCGCCGGGGTCCTTCCCCTTGAGGAAGTCGTTCGGGTCCCCCGTGGGGTCCATCCCGAGCATCCGCTTGATCCAGTTCAGCGACATGTCCTATCCTGGCCTGCGAGTACGCTTGGAAACAGTCATCCGTCAGGCTACCCCTTCTGGCTCGGAGGGTGTGTGAACCACAAGCAGGTGGCTGGCTTGGTAGGTGCCGTTCAGGTGGAGCGAGAGTTTCATGTTGCCAGGGACGCGCAAAGGCAACATTCCGACTTCCAAGAACAGCCGATGCCGCCTCCCGGTGAACGTAAAATTGGCCACGTGTCGAAGAGACTCACCTGTGGGATCTTCCGCCCGAACCTCCGCCTGAAAGTCCCTTCCCCGATCACCCTCCTCCTCATTCCACGAGGCGATGAGAAACACTGATGGAATCGACGCGGGTAGGGCTCCGGGTCTGACATCCTCAAGAACATTGAAGATCGACACCAAGTTCGTGGTCTGGTCGACGGATACCCCCAGCGCGACCAAGAAGTACTCTAACCTTGGCACTGCACGGTCTCCATGCCGATTCCTGCAGATGAATAGCAGTTGAGTGCGGAACCATCCAATCGATCCCACGAGACAGAACTCCTAGCCGCCCTGATTGAACACAACGCCGCGCGCAGTGGGACCGGTCCACCTGTATGCCGATACTGATTGCGTGTCATCCCTGCGCGTCGCTCAAGCACCTGCCTCGCAACTCGACTGCACAGTGCGAACTCCGCCGCCTGGATGCGTGAGAGATCGCCTAGGAACTCCTCTGCGAACGCGGTCGGGCGGGGTTCCAACGCCACCGCGATGGCTGCGAGGGCATTTTCATGGGCGAACTTGGTTCCCCAGCGGATCCGTCGCACGAGCGAAGAAACGAAGGCCCGGATCTGATCCTCGGTCAAAAGCCCTCCAGCGAGCGCTTCACGAATCGCTGAGACCTCCGTGCGTCGAGCCAGGAGGGAGCGCAGGGCATCGGCAAATGTGACGAACCCGACGGCGTCCTCGAATTCGTCTGCCAACAGCCTATTGAGCGGTGTCATGCGCCGACTCGAACATGAGGACGGTCCGTCCAAAATTCCCAATCGTATCGGAAGCCCTGCCGACGAAACGGCACGTGATGAACCAGATGCAATACTTCGCCCGATGTCGAATCCCACTTGCTCAGCACGCGCGCGATCGGCGGGGCGCCGTTCGCCACACCTGCAACCATGGAGACCACCTCGCTAACGTGCAGCAGCGATTCGCTCCTGCTCCGATCCAAGTCCAGGTACAGGGCCAAGTCACCAGGGAACGGGACATCATGCGGCGTCAGGTGACGGTACCCGTCGTCGTCGAGAATCGACCAGCACTGTGCCGGTTCGAGAATCGACGTTCTCCGCGACGCCCAGACGTGCCCCGCGCAATTGTAGCCTCCCGCAGGTGGCTTTCGAACCTCCCATTGCGCTCCAAATGAGGCCGCCAGTCGCTGGAATTTCGCAATCTGCTCTGGGCCAGGCTCGGATTCGATGAGGTTTGGGATGTCCCGCTTCTTTCGAGTCTGCAGGGCAATTCGATTGGGCCCGCCGAAGAGCCTGATTTCCTCGAACATTCCTGTCTACTCCGTCACGTCCGCGCCCTGGCCGTAGTCCCGCACCAGGCGGGCGTCGTTCCCGCTCCCGAGGAGGCGGACGAACTTGTCTTTCGGGGGGATCCCCTCGAACGCCTTCCGCACCGACACCGCGTCGACGCCGAGCGCGCCCGCGACGTAGCGGTCGGTCATCTGGTCCATGAGCAGCTCGAAGGTGTGCGCATCCACGAACTGCGAGACCCGCCCGACCAGCTCCTCCGTGGAGTTGAGGTCGAACATCCGGAGCGAGTCGCCCCACCGCTGGTCGGGGGCCGGGGAGAGGATCCAGCTCTTGTCGCGGTAGTCGACGAGCGTGACGAGCGCGTTCGCCGAATTCGAGGCGCGCGCCTTCGCGTCGTCGCTCCACCCCGTCGTCGAGAAGGCGGAGACGTAGTAGAAGACCTGCGGGTGGTGAACCCACGGGTTCATCGCGTCGAGGAGGTCCTGGTAGCCGAGCTTCCGCGCGGAGCCGCCGTCCTTCACGAGGTCCTCGAGCGGGTTCACCGCGAGGCCGAGCACGATGACGCGCGGCGTCTTCCCGCCGAGCAGCTCGCGCGTGAAGACCTCGCAGAGGAACGTCCGGTTCGTCGGCATCTCCTCGAAGACCCGCTTGTGCCCGCGCGTGATGTGCTCGTTCACCGCGCGGCGGACCGCCTCCTGCCCAGGCTCCATCACGTGGCTCTCGCGGTTCTTCTCGTCCGCGTCGAACCAGCGGTTCTCGAGCGGGCTGAAGATGCCGTAGAGGGCGAGGACGTTCCGCTGGAGGCGGCCGATGAAGGCCTGCTCCAGCTCCCGCGCGTTGGCGCGGGTGATGGCCCCCTCGGGCAGCGGCTTCGGCTCCTGCGCGGCGGCGGGGCCGTCGCCGGCGGGTGCGGGGGAGGCCCCCTCCGCGTGGTCTGCGCACTCCCGCTTCCCGCGGCGCCAGCAGAGGCGGCAGATCGGCGCGCCGCAGATGGAGCACTTCCAGGTCGGGAGGAAGGTGCCCGCGACGCTCATGTACGTCGTCTGGCAGACGCGACAGGTGTTCGTCGCGGTCGGGTCGTTGGCGAGGGTTTCGTCAGGCATAACGGTCCACGAAGACACACGAAGACACACGAAGACACACGAAAGATTCGACAACTACAACGGCTGGCTCACCAGGAAGAGGTCGTACACTTCGTGAGGAGTGAAGCGACCCACGTCCACGACAACATCAGGACGATTCCGGTTCGCCGCCTTCCAGAAGAGGAGATAGCGACCGCTCCGATCAATCCCGCAGATCAGGTCGCTCGCCGCGGCCACCAGCGTCACCGAATAGGCGCCCGCCTCGTAGGGCCACTCCAGGTTCTGGCCGATCACGCGCGACTGCACGCAGTGGTCCTTCGTCGCGTACAGGAGGAACGGGATGCTGCCGATCTTCGCGAGGTGAAGGGCGAGGATCGGGTCGTTGCGGCGGACAACCTCGCGCCCCTTCATCGGCTCGTTCTTCCGCCAGACGAGGATCGCGCCTTCCTTCCGCGGGAAGCGGTCGTCGCTCCCCGTGCTCGCGTAGAGGTTGTCCTTCCCGACAGCGAGGCCGGTCACGGGAAGCCGGCTGGCAGGGAGGAGAGGCGTCGGGGCGGGGCCGGGGTCCGCGGGGTCGAGGCGGAAGACGCCGTTCCCCGCGGCGAAGTAGACGAGCCCGTCCCCTCCGGGCATCACCGCGCGGACCGTGCGCGCCTCGCGCGTCATCTCGTGGTAGAGGAGCGCGCCGGGCTGGCCCGGCCGCTCGACGTCCCACCGCGCGATGCCGAACTCGCTGTGCGTCGCGAAGAGCCACTTCCCCTGGATCGCCGAGGCGTTCGCGCCGCCGCGCGGCTTCACGTCGCTCGGGAACGGGTAGAACCGCGGCTGCGAGCCGCCGGCGGGGTCCGCAATGAAGATCCCCCGCTTCGTCCCCGCGAGGACCGCGCGCCCCGAGGGGGTCTCCTGCACGCGCACCGAGCGGAGCGACTCCTCGAACCGGATCTCGCGCTTCGGCTTCGACGGGTCCGCGGGATCGAACGAGATCGCGAGGTTCCCCGCCGCGAGGTAGACCTCCTCCGCCTTCTCGGCGGGGAGGTCGTCCTTCGTGTCCTGGTCCTCCGGCGCGAGCGACGTGAAGAACCGCCCGACCGTGTTGACCAGCTCGTCGCCCCACTTCCCGACCGCCTCGGCCAGCTCGCCGGGCGAGAGGCCCTGGAGGTCCTGGTCGACGAGCTTCAGGACGAGCATATCGCGGAGCTTCGGGTCCTGCACCTGCGCGATGACCGCCTGGATGTTCCCGTCCTTCAGCTTGTCGGCGATCTGCTGGACCTTCTCCTTCTGCTGCTGCTGGCGGAGGAGGACGTCCTCCTGCTTCCGGACCTCCGCCTCCTCCTTCCGCTCGAGCTCGACCCGCTCCTGGAAGTCGATCGAGGTGAAGGCCGGCAGCGCCGCGAGCCCCTTCCATCCGAGCCCGTGGCGGAAGAGCTCGCCTTCCAGCGCCGCGCCGATCTCCTCGTTGAGGTCGCCCAGCTCGCCAGGGCGGAGGAGCTTCTCCATCGCGTTCCGCTTCGCGAGCGACGCGAGGGCGCGCTGCATGCCGACCTCGAGGCGGCTCCGCACGTCGTCGGAGAGGACGTTCTTCGCGGATGCGGGGATCCCGTTGACGAACTCGAGGACGGGGCCGTTCGCGCTCGCGTCGAGGGCGACGAGCGCCTCCAGGGACGCCTCGCACCCGAACCCGTCGGAGGAGCGGAGGCCCGAGACGCGGAAGGACAGGGCGATCGTCCCCGTCTTCACGACGACCGCGCTGAACTCGCCGGAGAGCTTCTCTCCCGCCCTCGCGAGCCGGGGCGACGCGCTCGCGGAGGTGACCCAGGCGACGGCGTCGAACGGGACGTCGTACCGCTTCTGGAAGAAGCCGTCGAGCTCCGCGGACGATACGCGGATCGCCACGACCCCCCGCTCGGAGAGCCTGTCCTTGATTTCCGTATTGGACATGCGGGGTGGACCTCCACTCCCCTGGTTACGGCGGCCGCACCGCGGCCTTGGCAGGGCTCGAGCAGGCCTGGCGAGGCCAGCTTGCTGGGTGGGATACAAAATGCGTGCCTGGACCTGGAGTATAGCACCTTCCAAGTCGGAATCAAGCGGACCGGCGGCGGCGTTGGGCGGCCTTGCCGGGCCGCGACGCCGCGTGGTAGAGTCCCGCCTCCTTTTCAGCCGCCGGGAGGTGCTGGACCGCCCGTGAGCCTCCTCGCGATCACAACCCTGGTCTGGATCGGGATCCTCGCCGCGGCCGTCGCAGCGACCGCGGGGGCCGCGCTGTGGCTCGTCGCCCGCGAGCGGCGGCGGGTCGCGGACCTCCAGGAGAAGGCGAAGTCGGCGCAGGCCCTCGCCTTTGCGGGGAGCCTCGCGGGGGGCCTCGCGCACGAGATCCGGAACCCGCTCTCGACGATCTCGATCCAGCTCCAGCTCCTCCAGGAGGACTGGCAGGACGCGATCACGGACCGCGAGCGCAGGTCGCTCGCGAAGGTGAAGATCCTCCTCTCGGAGGCGAAGCGCCTGGAGGGGATCCTCTCCGACTTCCTCTCGTTCTCCGCGGGGCACAGGCTCGTCGTGACGGACGAGGACGTGAATTCCGTCCTCGACGAGGTCCTCGACTTCCTGCAACCGGAGGCGGAGACGCAGGGGGTGCGGATCCGGCGCCTCCTCGAGCGGTCGCTTCCGCTCGTTCCAATGGACCGGAACCTGATGAAGCAGGTATTCTTGAACGTCGCGAAGAACGCGCGGGAGGCGATGCCGAAGGGGGGAGAGCTCATGGTCCGGACCGCGCGCGGCGGGGACTCGTGCCGCGTGGAGATCGCGGACACCGGCGAGGGGATCTCTCCCGACCACCTCGCGAAGATCTGGAACGCGTACTTCACCACGAAGAAGACGGGCACCGGGCTGGGGCTGTCGCTCGCGAAGCGGATCGTCGAGGAGCACGACGGGACGATCGAGGCGGCGAGCGAGCCCGGAAAAGGGACGCAGATCACGATCCGGCTTCCGCTCCGGGAATAACCAATGGACGTCAGGATCCTCGTCATCGACGATCAGGAATCCCACGCGAAGGCGACCGCCGAGTCGCTCGAGCGCGCGGGGTACAAGTGCGTCACGTCGACGTCGGCGCGGGAGGGGCTCAAGCTCCTCGAGTCGAGCGCAATCGACCTCGTGGTGACCGACCTCGTGATGCCCGACATGGACGGCGTGGCGTTCATCCGCCAGGCGAAGAAGACGCTCCCGGACGTCGAGGTCATCGTCATGACCGCGTACGACAACGAGGACGCGGTGATCGACGCGACGAAGGCGGGGGCGGCCGACTGGATGAAGAAGCCTCTCGACATCCGCCGCGTGCGGATCGTGGTGGAGCGGGCGCTCGACAAGCAGCGCCTGGCGCGCGAGAACGTCGACCTCCACCGCCAGCTCGACGAGCGGTACAGCTTCAACGAGATCCTCGGGAACACGCCCGCGATGATGCGCGTCCTCGACACGGTGAAGCAGGTGGCGCCGACGACGGCGACCGTGCTCATCCAGGGGGAGACGGGGACGGGGAAGGAGCTGATCGCGAAGGCGATCCACCGCAACTCGCCCAGGAGGGCGCACAAGTTCCTCGCCGTGAACTGCGCGGCGCTGCCGGAGGGGCTCCTCGAGAGCGAGCTGTTCGGGCACGAGAAGGGGGCGTTCACCGGGGCGATCGCGCAGAGGCCCGGGAAGTTCGAGTACGCGAACCGCGGGACGCTGCTGCTCGACGAAATCGGCGACATCGCGCTGACGATGCAGGCGAAGCTGCTGCGCGCCGTCGAGACGAGGGAGGTCGTCCACGTCGGGTCGAACGACCCCATCAAGGTGGACGTGCGCCTGATCGCCGCGACGAACCGCGACCTGGCGCAGATGATGAAGGAGGGGAAGTTCCGGGAGGACCTCTACTACCGCCTGCGGGTGGTGCTGATCCAGCTCCCGCCGCTCCGGGAGAGGTTCGCCGACTTCCCGCTGCTCGTGGACTCCTTCCTGAAGGAGCACGCGCGGAACAACCAGAAGAAGATCTCGGGGATCACCCGGGAGGCGCTCGACATCCTGATGCGCTACTCCTGGCCGGGGAACGTGCGGGAGCTGAGGGGGATCCTCGAGACGATGGTCGTCCTCGCGAGGGGCGAGAAGCTCGACGTGGCGGACATCCCACCCTACGTCACGCCGGCCGACCCCGACCGCGCACCCCTCCCCGCGCTGTCGGGGATCTCGCTCGAGCAGGCGGAGAAGGCGCTCATCCAGAAGACGCTGGAGGACGTGAAGGGGAACCGGGAGAAGGCGGCGGCGATCCTGGGGATCGGAGAGAGGACGCTGTACAGGAAGCTGAAGCTGTACGGGCTCTCCGCGGCAGGCAAAGAGGGGGGCGAATGAGCAAGTTTCAATGCGCAATGAGCATCTGAGGGTCCGCGCAAGAATAACCTGTGCAACTCGGGCAGGTGGCATCAGGCGATCCCTGCTGGAGTAGCGCGCGCAAGCGCGCTGTGGACTGACGCCCGCAAGGGCGTCAGAGCGCGGACTGACAGCCTTGCGGCTGTCAGTCCACAGCGCGCTTGCGCGCGCTACTCCAGCCGCTCGATGCGAGGGAATTGCACAGGTAGTTCTTGCGCGGGCCCTAAGCCCGCGAAGCGGGCGGCAGGCAATAGCCTGCGGCGTCAGCCGCAGGATCAGTCGTGCCAACTGGGCCCGGAGCCCGCGGAGCGGGCGATAGAGCGTTTGTCGATCTGGAACAGTGCTCGCGGTCGCGCCTTCTATCCGGGATAGCGCGCGATGCGGTCACGCAACCGCGCTGCCAGGAAGGGGCTGGCGGCCGCGAGCGCGTCCAGGATCTGCTGTGCCTCGACGCGGTAGCCCGCGATTTTCTCGGTCGTCCAGCGAGGCGGCGGCGGCCCCAGGTTCGCGAGGCGATCGCTCATCTTCACCATCGCGATCTCGACCGGCTGGCGCAGGATGCGGTCGAGGCTGTCGCGCATGCGGAGATCCTTTTCGATCGAGGGGTCCTTGGTCAGCGCCGAGACGCCGGCGGCGATGGCGGGTCCGAAGGCCGCCTCGATCTCGGCGAGCGTCGTCGTCGTGTCCTCGACGACGTCGTGCAGCAGCGCGCACGGGATTGCCAGGGCCGCGTCGCGTCCCGGCTCGGCGACCAGCGCACCGGTCACCTCGGTTGCGACGGTCATCAGGTGGACGACGTAGGCGAACCCGTGCGGTGTCTTCTGCTCGCCGTGCGCGCGGGCCGCGAAGTGCAGCGCCCGGATTACCAGGTCGGTCGGGAAGATCACGGGTAGATCCTATTCACGCCCTACCCCCGGCTTGCCCTCCGTAGCTCGCCCGCAGGCGAGCGAAGGAGGGATAGCGATCGGGAGGGGCAAGCCCCTCCCGAACCCTCCCCATGCAGAAACCAGTATGCGGAAGCCAGAGAACAGAACGCAGCACTCAGCGTGCGGGACTCCTCGCAACACGGAAGCCGAGGAAGTTGAGGAACCTGCCGCCCGGCTCATCCCTGTAGCGATTGGCCCCGCGCAGGTACGAGTCGTAGTAGAGCCACGAACCCCCGCGGACCACGCGCGACGAGCCGCCCGGCGGGCCCGGTGGGTCCTGCATCCCGTCCCTGCACTCGTCGTAGTACTTCTCCCCGTACCAATCCGCGCACCACTGCCACACGTTCCCCGCCATGTCCAGCGCGCCGAAGGGACTCACCCCCTTCGGATACGACCCCACCTTCCGGGTGTAATCTCCTCCATTCAGTTTCTTCCCGTAGTTCGCCCGCATCCCATCAGGCTCCTCATTCCCCCACGGGTACTTCCGCCCCTCTTTGCCCCGTGCCGCGTACTCCCACTGCGCCTCAGTCGGCAACGCCAGCCCCGCCCACTTGCAGTATGCCTGCGCGTCCTCCCAGCTCACATCCACCACCGGATAGTCGTTGTACTGCAGATCGCTGAAGTACTTCGCGTGCCCCTGCCCATCTGGCGGCTGCAATGGCTCCGCGTGCTGCTCAGCCAGGCAAAAGGCCCGATATTGCGCGTTCGTCACCGCGTACTTCCCGATCATGTATTCGCTCAACGACACCTTGTGCGCCGGCTTCTCGTCGGCGTCCCCGTCCGCGCTCCCCATCTGGAACTCCCCCGCCGGGACCCGAATCAGCTCGATCCCCGTCTTCTTCTGCCGATACTCCTCGTACCCCTGCTCGTTCTTCCGAAGATACTCCAGGTCCGCATCGCGCAGCATTGCGCCGCTCGCGGCAGGCGCCGGAGGGACCGGCACCGGCGCGGACGCAGCCGGGATCTTCGCGAGGACGATCGCTCCGGGCGTTGCCGCGTCCGCAGACCCGCGGGCGACTCCGATGACCTGGCCGTCATCGTCGAGCAGAGGCGCGCCTGCGGGCCAGGAGGCGTGCCCGAGGGGCGCCACCCCGCCGATGCCGCGGTCGCCTGCGCCGAGCACCAGGCTCGCCTCGTCCACCCGCGATACGTGAAGCGCGCGCTCCACCCCGATGACCGCCTTGGGCTCGCTCCCGATGTGCCCTACCACGTACGCGCGCGCGCCGAGCTTCGCCTCCTTCGCGAGCGTCAGCACACCCCATTCGTTCCCCGGCTCCCCCTCCAACTCGAGCAGGCTCCACCCCTGCGCCTCGTGCGCGAGCACCACCCCTTTCACCGCGTACCGCCTCACCTTCGTCGCGTCGTACAGCCCCTCCGCGTCCTTCTCGTACCCGAACTCCGCCTGCGCCTTCTCGTCCGCCGCGACGCGGTACGAGGTCAGCATCCGGCTCGTCCCCACCAGGAACCCCGTCGCGTACTCCCCTCCCGCCAGCCTCACCCGGCACACCGCCCGGCTCGCAGCGTACGCCTTCTCGCTCGCCCGCTTCAGCTCCGCCACCGGCCGCGCCTCCGACCCGCCCGCGGGCGCAGGCGGCGTCGGCGCCTTCGCCCCCTTCCTCGCGCCGAACAGCGGCTCCTGGACCGGGAAGAGCGCGTTGTTCCCCTTGTCCGGGTGCTGCCCGTACTTCGTCTCCACCTTCACATGCTCGTCCACGTAGTCCCACAGCTCGAGCAGGCTCACCGCGCCGTCCTTGTCCCGGTCCGCCGCGCCCTTCAGCCCCTCCAGGAGCTCCCAGGTGAAGACGCCGTGTCCGCCTCCCCAGGACTCGTTCTCCTGCGACACCTCGCTCCCGATCGACGAGCCCAGGAACGCCACCGATTTCCCGCTCGCCTGCGAGGAGGACTGCCTGAGCGCCTCCATCTGGTCCTGGCCTACGTCCCGCGCCGACGCGATCCCCTCGCCAGCGCCCCCCCCGTGGCAGGCGTCCACGAGCAGCAGGACCTCCCTGCACGGGATGAATTTCTCGATCACGTCCTTCATCTGCCACATCGGGTAGCCGTTCACGCGGAGCTGAGAGGGGTCGGTGTCGCAGGCGAGGAGGTACAGGTTCTTCGCCGTGTCCGCCGCGCCGTGCCCCGCGATGAAGAGGATCATGCGGTCGTCGCTGCTCGCCTTCGAGACGAACTCCCCGAGCGCGTAGCGGATGTTCTCGTAGGTCGGCCTCCGGTCGGCGACGAGCGAGGACTTCCCCGTCGGGTCCTTCTCGGGGCTCGTCAGGAGGAAGATCTGCTCGCGCGGCGTCGAGCCTCCCGCGGCGTCCATGAGGAACTCGGCGAACGCCCTCGCGTCGCGGTCGGCGTACCTGAGGTCCCGCACGGCCGGGTTGTCGTAGTCGGAGACGCCAACGACGACGGCCCAGGTGCGGTGATCCTCGGCGCGGGCGGCGAGGGGGAGGAGGAGGAGCGCAAGGCAGGCGAGGCAACGCATCGAGAGGCCCTCATGTGACGCACGCCGGTGAGTCGCGCCGATGATCGCGCATCGAAAGGCCCGCGTCAAGACCGGGGCCTCCGGGTGCGAGACAGGGCGGCCTTGATCCAGCCGTCCAGATCCGCAGAGCGCCTCTAAGTAGCTCGCACAAAGTCTTCCGGGATGACCTGCAACTGCAATTCAGCGAGCCTCGGAGTAGCGCGCGCAAGCGCTTGTGGACTAACGCCCGCAAGGGCGTTATGACCACGACTGACAGCCTTGCGGCTGTCAGTCCACCGCGCCCTTGCGGGCGCGACTCCAGGAACCGCGTGATCCGCATCCCGAAGGACTTTGTGCGAGGTGCGTAGTCGTACACGTCGCTGCGGTGACCGATCTTCACGACGAGGACGCGCAGCTCCCGGTCGCAGACCTCGTAGATCACGCGGTAGTCCCCGACACGGATGCGCCAGCGATTCTCGAACCCTCGGAGCTTCTTCGAGCCCGGAGGGCGGGGATCGTGGGCGAGGGCGTCGATCTTGGGGACGATGCGCTTCTGCACCTCACGAGGGAGCGCTGCGAGCTCGCGCTTGGCGCGAGGCGCATATTCAATGCGGTAGGCCACCTACAGTCCGAGCTCCCGCTTCACGTCTTCCCAGGGAATCGGCTTTTCGCCTTTGGCCTTCATCTCCGCCAAGGCCTTGTCCGCCTCCTCGCCGTCGAAGCGGTCTTCGAGGTCCTCTCGCACGGCGGCGATTCCCCGGACTGCCTTGCGGATCGCCTTGTCCTTCGGCTTCGTGTGCAGGACCGCGGAGAGCGCGTCCTCGAAGGCGTAGACGAGCCGCAGGGCCTCTCGCGTGGAGAGGCCGGGGGATTGCGATTCGAGGACCGCTGCCCCGCCCTCGCTCTGTTTGTGCCTGGGCATGTGTCCTCCGCTCGTCGCTGCTCCTCCGAGGAGCTACGACGCCATGGTATGCAGGCCCACCCACGATCACAAGCGGAACTCCGGGCGCTACTCCATCAACGACGGATCGAGGCGATCGCCTTCTGCACCTCGGGGTCGTCGGAGAGGACGTCCGCGGCGTAGACCTCGAAGTACCGCGCCCCCGCGAGGAGCCCGCGATCGATCGCCTGCTGCAGCGTCCCCTTCATCCGCTTCGCCCCCTCGCCCGTCGCGCTGTCGATCGTCTGGTACCCGATCGTCGTCTTCTTCCCGTAGTCGAGGTAGTCCGACGTTCGGCGGCTCCCCTCCGCGTTGAGGTCCGTCGCGAACATCCAAAACGTGTCGCCCCCCTTCTCGAGGGCGTAGTTCATCACCTCGCGGAAGAACCGCGCGTCCCGGTCCCGCATCGTGATCTCCCCGACCGGCGCGCAGAGCAGCTTCGCCGTCCGCGGGAAGGCCGCCTCGTACGCCTCGACGACTCGCTTCCAGGCGTCGAGGTACTCCTTCCGGTCGTACCCGATCCCCTCCGCGAGGTTCCCGTCGCGCACGGCGATCAGGCTCATCTCCGGCGCGGGGACCGTGAGGCTGATGGCGAAGAGCGTGTCGAGCGATTTCCGCTCCGCGAGGTGCCGCGCGAGCGCTGTGATCATCCCCGTCCACTCGTCGAGGAAGACGCGGTCCCACGGCACCGGCTCCCGGTGCGGCCGCCTGCGGAAGTCCTCGTACGAGTAGAACCGCGCCCCCTTCTTCTCGAGCCACGCGGGGGGCCTTCCGAAGGCGACCCCGAACAGGTGGATCGTCGCCCTCTTCCCGTGCTTCGCCGCGAGGTCGATCCCCTCGTCGATCCGGGACCAATCGAACTCGTCGTCGCGCGGCTCGACCTGGTCCCAGCTCCCGCCGAGGACGACTCCGTCGACCGAGGGGTTCGCGAGCAGCCGCTCGATCGCCTCCGCGGAGCGGTCCTCGTTCGCGAAGGCGAAGGCGTGCCGCCCAGCAAGCTGGCCCTGCCAGTCCTGGGCGAAGGCGGTCGTCGCGGCGAGCAGCAGGACGAGGCGGGTCATGGCGATCGATTGTACCACTCGGGCCGGCCCTTGACGCTCGATCCGACGCGCGGCTAGAATCCGCCCCGCTCATCGGGGCTGCAGCAACGAAGTCGGGAGCCCCGAAGGGGCGTTCCAGGACAGCCCAGGGCGGAGCCCTGGGAAACCAGGACGGATAGGGCGGAGGAGCCCTGAAAGGGCGACTCATTGCCGGCGAATCCCCGGCCATGGGTCGCCCTTTCAGGGCTCCGGCGTCCACCGCACCACCGGTTCCAGGGGCTGCGCCCCTGGCTTTCATGGCGCGCCCCTTCGGGGCTGGTCCGCTGCGCACCCGACCTCGCAGGTACAGTCTCGGCTCGTCCTACCCTTTCCACAGGGGCCACGGCATGTTCCGCATCGTCCTCCTCTCGTTCTTCCTCTGCCTCGCTGCCCGGGCCGACGACCACATCGTCCTCCGGAACGGCAGCGACGTCTCGGGCACGATCGTCAGCGAGGAGGGGGAGACGATCATCCTGCGGGTCGAAAAGCCCGCCGGGGAAATGGTCTTCACGTACAAGGACATCCTCGCGATCAACGGCATCTCCGCCGACGAGATCCTCCGCGTGCGGAAGATGACCGGCGACTTCGCGGGCCTCGTCACGGCCCGGACCGGGATGTCCTTCGGCGGCCCCGTCTCCCGCGCGATCCGCACGCCGCAGCAGCTCGAGGAGGAGCTGACGAAGCAGGCCGCCGCCGCGAAGGAGGCCGTGCCGACCGGGTTCCTCGCCAAGCGCACCCTCTCCCTTCGCTTCCTGGGCCTCGTCCCCGGCGACTTCGACTACGAGACGCAGATCACGCAGCTTCCGATCGCCTTCTCGCGCGCCTGGTTCGACCGCTCGCAGATGGCGCTCTGGCTCGTCCTCGACCGTCGGAATTCCCCCCCGGCGACGAACGAGCCGGACTGGGGCGCGGAGTGGTTCCTCTCGGGGATCGGCTCCGGCGAGGAGGAGTACGACGTCCTCCACGAGATGGGGCACTACGCGTCGAGCCAGCTCATCGACTGGGAGGCGGAGAAGTCCGCCGCCGCAGGGAACGACGACGCCGCGCTCGCCTTCGAGGCGCTCTGGGAGGGGACCGCGGACCTCGTCGCGCTCGAGATGATCTTCGAGAAGGCCAACCTCGACGTGACCAGGGTCGGCGGCGCGCGCTCCGCCGTCGCGCACGTGCCGCATCGGAAGGCCCTCGTCGCGCTCGGCGCACCCGCGCCCTACCGCAGCCGCGTCTTCTTTGCCCGCGACCACGGCGCCGAGTTCCTCTCCCAGGCCCGCCGCATGAAGGGGTGGAAGGTCGTCCGGAAGGCCCTCTACGAGCCCCCCAGGTCGACCGAGCAGGTCCTCCACCCCGAGAAGTACTTCTGCGAGAAGGACATGCCGATCGCGGTGAAGCTCCCGAGCCCGGTGCCGGGGATCGGTTCCTGGGACTCCGTCGACGAGAACACCCTCGGCGAGTTCGGGACGCTCCTCGTGCTGTCGCAGGGGAACGATGCGGAGGCCGCGTCGAAGGCCGCCGCGGGGTGGGGCGGCGACCGGTGGCAGCTCTATCGCTCGAAGGAGGGTGCCCTCGGCCTCGCGTGGCTCTCCGCGTGGGACACCGAGGACGACGCGAAGGAGTTCGTCGGCGCCGCCGCGAAGTGGCTGGAGAAGCGCCACGGCGGCAGCGGGCTCAACCCGACCGACGAGATGCTCGTCGGGAAGGACCAGGGCACCGGGTTCTTCGTCGAGCGGAAGGGGGACAGGGTCCTCCTTTGCGACGGCTTCCCGCCGGAGCTCAGGGACCCGCTCAGGAAGGGGCTCTGGGTCGCCGAGGTCGCCCGCGCCGCCGGCTCGGCGGACGTCTGGATCCAGGCGGCGGACTGGAAGGCCGCGGCGACGCCCGTCCCCTCGCTCAACGACTTGCTGAAGGTGGCCTCCCCCGCGGCGCCCACCGGAGCGCTCGGGGACAAGGGGTTCGAATGCGCCGAGCAGGGATTCTCCCTCGCGGCGGCGGGCGAGTGGCAGCTCGCGGCGCCGGACGCCGAGCAGAAGAAGCGGGGCGTCTTCGTCGCCGGGAAGGTCCGCAAGGAGTCCGCGAGCGTGGAGGTGACCGTCGACACCGTCGCGAAGGGGACCTCGCCGCGCCTCCTGTTCGCCTCGTTCCTGAAGGACCAGCTCGCCCTCGTCGCGGACGGCAAGCAGATGCTGATCTCCCGCGCGGCGACCCAGGTGATGGGGCGCCCCGCGTTCGTCGTGAACGCCCTCCCGAGCACACTCGTCGACGGGAGACGGTACTGCACGACCGAATTCGTCGTGGCCCTCGACGGCCGCGCCGTGCACATCCGATTCCAGGCCCCCAACGAGACCTTCGCCTCGCTCGAGCCCCACTTCGCGAGGCTCCTGGAGGGATTTGTCGCCAGGTAGCGCTTCGCGAATTCCAACTCCAACAGCCAACTCCAAGAAACCCCAACTCCAATTCCAACTCCAAGGGCCTTTGAGTTGGAATTGGAGTTGGGGTTTCTTGGAGTTGGCTGTTGGAGTTGGAGTTCCTCAGGAATTCCCCCATCACCGGGCTCAAGCCCGCCGTATCACCGATTCCATATTCACACCGAAACTCGGAGGAACTGCCCATGAGAGTGCTGCTCAGCGGCCTCGTCGGCCTGCTCGTCGCGGGGATCGCCCTCGCCCAGGAGAAGGCGCCCACGGAGAAGGAGATCCAGGAGATCTGCGACTTCGTCGCCAAGACCCGCGGGCTGGAGTTCAAGCACAAGGTCCCCGCCGGCGTGAAGACCGTCGCCGAGTTCAAGAAGATGATGCAGGACGAGATGGCGAAGTCGATGACCGAGGAGAAGCTCCTCGGGGTGCAGAAGTCGATGGCGAAGCTCGGCCTCATCCCGGGCGACCTCGAGCTCAAGGACATGCTCGCGGAGTTCTACTCCCAGGCCGTGGCCGCCTACTACGACCCCGAGAAGAAGGAGCTCTTCCTCCTCGACCGGACCGAGGTGAAGGAGAAGAGCCCCATGGCAGCGATGAACGACATGCTCATGAAGATGCTCGGCGTGAAGGAGGGGCTCATGATCTGCTCCCACGAGCTGACCCACGCCCTCCAGGACCAGCACTTCGACCTGACGACGATGCCGACCGACATGGAGGACAACGACGACGAGGTGACCGCAGTGAAGTCGCTCTTCGAGGGCGAGGCGAATCTCGTGATGTACGAGTACCTCGGCGAGAAGATGCACACGGACGCCGACGGGTTCTTCCAGATGAGCCAGGGGCAGCTCTTCTCGAGCGACCAGCAGACGGGCTCGGATCTGGTCGACAAGGCGCCGGCGATCCTCCGCGAGGGGGCGATGTTCCCCTACACCGTCGGCCTGAAGTTCGTGCACGACCTCCGCAAGGGCGGGGGCTGGGACGCGGTCGCCAGGGTCTACAACGACCTGCCGTCGAGCACGGAGCAGATCATCCACCCCGAGAAGTATTTCGGCGAGGAGCGCGACTATCCGCAGACGGTGACGCTCCCCGACCTCGGCAAGGAGCTCAAGGGGTGGAAGGAGCTGTCGCACAACGTCATCGGCGAGTTCCAGATGCAGGTGATGTTCCGCACGGTGATGCCGGGAACGAAGAAGAAGTCGGTCGCCTCGGTCTGCGCGGGCTGGGACGGCGACCTCTACCGCGTCTATGAGCGGGAGGAGGACGGGCGGGTGATGCTCGTGTGGGCCTCCACGTGGGACACGGAGGAGGACGCGAAGGACTTCTGCGGCGCCTACAAGAAGCTCCTCGGCAAAAAGTACGGCGAGCTGACCGAGGTCGAGTCGAACGACACGCTGTACGTCGCCGACACGGAGGACCAGGGGCGCCTGGGGATCGAGCGGCGCGGGATGGACGTCCTCGTGATCGAGGGATGCGACGGCGACCAGGGCCAGGCGCTCGGGAAGGCGATCTGGGCAGGCATGACGAAGAAGGAGCTCCGCAAGGTGGAGCGGACCAAGCCGAAGGAGACTGCGCACGCCGACGAGGGGAAGGAACCGAAGAAGACGCCCAAGCACGACGGCGGGAAGAAGCCGGCGCACGGGATCCGCGTCGCCGACGGCGACCTCGCGGTGGTCCTGCCGAAGCTCCCGAAGGGGTGGTCGAAGGAGGCGGAGGAGAACCGGTGCGACCTCGTCGGGCCGGAGGAGCCGACCGTGGTGCGCGTAACGGTCGTCAAGGGCGACGCGAAAGTGGCCGATGTGTTGAAGGAGGCCTTGGAGGCACTCCGGGCGAAGCTCGAGGATGTGAAGAACGTCGGCCGCTCGAAGGGCGTCGACATCGACAGCATCCCGGGCCGCGAACAGACGCTCGAGAACTCCGACTACCGCGTGCGGGTCGTGGTCCTCGGCGTGAAGGGCGGGACGGTGACCCTCAAGCTGGTCTCCGAGCCCGACCGCTGGAAGGCGGACAACGCGATCTTCCAGGAGATCCTGGACGGCCTGTCGGTCGAATAATGGAGAGGCTCGCGTGAGCGAGCCGTGGACCGGCGCGCGTAAGCGCGCCTCGGGGGCGATGGGACACTCGATGCGCATCCGGGCAAGGGCAGGACTCCTCCTGCCCTTGCTTTGCATTCCGGTCCTGCTCGCCTCGTGCTCCTCCGAAGTCGACGAGTTGACGCACGACGAGCGGGGGAAGATCGACTCGCCGTCGGAGATCCTCGAGGAGTACCCCGATCTCGCGCACGTCCTCGTCTCCGCGCGGGACTACCTCCGCGAAAACACGCAGGAGCTGCTCGCGTCGTCCGCGCCGCCGATCGCGGAGGAGGGGGAGTACGAGGGGAAGGTGATGGTCTTCGGCGCGGTGGGGAAACCGGCGATCCTGCCCCTCGAGCCGGGCGCGAGGCTGACCTGGGCGATCTCGCACGCCGGCGGCCTGCGCCCCGGTGCGAACGGGCGGTGTGTCTTCGTGATCCGCCGCCGCTCCTGCCTGGACGATTCGCGGATCATCCACGTCGACTACGTCGGCATCCTCAAGTACGCCGACCTGGCGCAGGACCTGCCGCTCTCGCCGAAGGACGTGGTCTACGTCCCGCCCGAGGACCGCCCCAGGCGGGTCTACATGGATCCGATCGGCGAGTACCTGCGGCGCGAGATCCCGCTCCACCGCCTCGTCAACCTCCTCGAGAAGCTGCGGCCCTAGCCCACACTCGCCCCTCGCCCCTCGCTTTTCGCTCCTCGCCAAACGGGAGTCCTCCCGTCCTCTCCCTGCCGCAGGCGGCTTGATCCGGGCCGCTGCGCGTGGCATCATGCGACTACCTCGCTAAGGTCACGTCCCCGGGCCGCCAAGTGCGCTCACACGCACACACCCGCAGACGACGAGGCGATCCAGGCGTACGCATGGGACCGAGCGGACCCGAGTCCTCCCTCCTCGCCCGGCTCCCGATCCGCCGCGTGTGCGCCCTCGTCGGACCGTTCGGGAGCGGGAAGACCGAGATCGCCGTCAACCTCGCGCTCCTCCTCGCGGCGGAGGGGCTCGACCCTGCCCTCGCCGACCTCGACGTCGTGAACCCCTACTTCCGCTCGCGCGAGGCCCGCGCGACGCTCGAGGCGAAGGGGGTCCGCGTCTTCGCGCCGCCGCCCGAGATGGGATTCGCCGACCTCCCCGTCCTCGCGCCCGGCGTGGGGGCGCTGCTCGTCGACGTCCGCCCCGTCGTCCTCGACGCGGGAGGCGACGCCGCGGGGGCCCGCGTGCTGCGCCTCTTCGCCTCCGCATTGCGCACAGTGGAGCACGACATCCTCTTCGTCGTGAACGCCTGCCGTCCGTATGCGCGGACGCCCGAGACCGCCTTCCTCGCCCTGCGCGCGTGGGAGGAGACCGCGGGCCTCGCGGTCACCGGAGTCGTCGCGAACGCCCATATGCTGGAGGAGACCTCGCGCGAGGTCGTCGAGCACGGCCTCGCGGTCGCGCGCGAGACGGCTGCGCTCGCGGGGGTCCGCGTGGCGTTCGCCGGAATGACCGCGTCGATTCGCGCGGAGATCGGCGTGCCCGTCCTGTCGATTGTCCGGCACATGCTGCCGCCCCACCAGCGGAGGGCCGCATGCCGCGTGTGACCGTCGAGCGCGACCGCTGCAAGGGGTGCGAGCTGTGCGTGGGCGCCTGCCCCGAGGGCGTCCTCGCGATGACGCGCGAGCTGAATGTGCGCGGGTATTTCACGGCGGCGCCGGCGAAGCCGTGGAAGTGCATCGGATGCCGCCTCTGCGTCGTCGCCTGTCCCGACGCCGCGATCGAGATCCGCGCCCACGGGGCGAGTTACGTCTTCTTCAGGTACTAAGTGGGTTCCACCATGTTCTGCGGGATCTCGCTCTTGACGGGTGCTGGAGTCGCGCCCGCAAGGGCGCGGTGGACTGACAGCCGCAAGGCTGTCATGCCGCGTCCTGACGCCCTCGCGGGCGTCAGTCCACAGCGCGCTTGCGCGCGCTACTCCAGGAATGCGCGTGTGGGGCCACCTGACCCATCCCGGAAAACTCGGTGAAAGGCGACCTAGCATGGCGAACCGCGTGCTGATGAAGGGGGCCGAGGCGCTTGCGGAGGCCGCCGTCCGGGCGGGGGCCGAGGCGTACTTCTGCTACCCGATCACCCCGCAGACCGAGGTCGCGGAGTACCTGGCGCGGCGGATGCCCGAGGCGGGAGGCGTGTTCCTGCAGGCCGAGAGCGAGCTGGCGGCGGCGAACATGCTCTACGGCGCGGCCGGGGCGGGGGCGCGCGTCTTCACCTCCAGCTCCAGCCCCGGGATCAGCCTGATGAGCGAGGCGTTCAGCTATCTCGCGGGGGCGGAGCTGCCCGCGGTCGTCGTGAACGTCATGCGCTGCGGGCCGGGGCTCGGCGGCGTGCTCGCCTCGCAGGCCGACTACTTCCAGGCGACGAAGGCGCCGGGCCATGGTGGCTTCCGCTTCCTCGTCCTCGCGCCGGCTTCCGTGCAGGAGATGGCCGACCTGACGACGGAGGCGTTCGACCTCGCCGACCGGTACCGGAGCCCGGTGATGGTCCTCGCCGACGGGATGCTCGCGCAGATGATGGAGCCCGTGGTGCTGCCGGAGGCGAATGGGCGGCATGCGATCGCGAAGCCGTGGGCGACCACCGGCGCGAAGGGGCGCGCGCCGAACATCGTTACCTCGCTCTACCTCGACCCCGAGAAGCTTGAGCGCGTGAACGATCGCCTCGTCGCGAAGTACCGCGAGATGCACGAGAAGGAGATCCGCTTCGAGGAGTTCCGCACCGATCTCCCGCACCGGCTCCTGATCGTCGCCTTCGGGACGGTCGCCCGGATTGCTCGGACCGCGATCGCGACGCTCGCGGAGGAGGGGCTCTCCGCGGCGCTCTTCCGCCCGATCTCGCTCTTCCCGTTCCCCGAGGCAGCGCTCCGCCGCGCGGCCGAGCGCGCCGAGCGGGTCCTCGTCGTGGAGATGAACACGGGGCAGATGGTGGAGGACGTGGAGGCGGCCGTCGCGGAGACGCGGCCCGTCGACTTCTACGGGCGGTCGGGCGGCATGACGCCGACCCCCGAGGAAGTCGTCGAGGCGGCGAGGAGGGCCTTGGCATGAGCGGCAACGGCGCGGCCCGCACGAACGTCGTCTACGAGCGCCCGCGTGCGCTCACGCCGGCCCATACGCACTACTGCCCGGGGTGCACGCACGGGGTGATCCACCGCCTCATCGCGGAGACGCTCGACGAGCTGGGGGTGCGGGAGCGGACGGTCGGGATCGCCCCGGTCGGCTGCGCGGTCCTCGCGTACGAGTACTTCAACTGCGACATGCAGGAGGCGGCCCACGGGCGCGCCCCCGCGGTCGCGACCGCCGTGAAGCGGGTGCGGCCCGGCCTCGTCGTCTTCACCTACCAGGGGGACGGCGACCTCGCCGCGATCGGGACCGCGGAGATCCTCCACGCCGCGAACCGCGGGGAGAAGTTCACGACCATCTTCGTGAACAACGCGATCTACGGGATGACCGGCGGGCAGATGGCGCCGACGACGCTCCTGGGGCAGGTGACCTCGACGACGCCCGGCGGTCGCGACCCGGCCCTCGCGGGGTACCCGATCCGCGTCGCCGAGATCATCTCGACGCTGGAGACGCCCGGTTTCGTCGCACGCGTGTCGGTCCACGCGCCGCGGCAGGTGTTGCTGGCGAAGCGCGCGATCCGCCGCGCGTTCCTCCACCAGATCCGCGGGGAGTGCTACTCGTTCGTCGAGGTCCTCTCCACTTGCCCGACGAACTGGGGGATGCCGCCGCAGGAGGCGTGCGACTGGGTCGCGGAGAAGATGATCCCGTACTACCCGCTTGGCGTGCTGAAGACGCCGCGCACGGGGCGCGTGCGGATCGAGCCGCGCCCGCTCGAGGCCGCCCTCGACGAGGAGGCCGCGGATGGAGTCTAGCGCGGTCTTCGCGGGGTTCGGCGGGCAGGGGATCCTCTCCCTCGGCAAGGTGGTCGCCGCGGCGGCCCTCGCGGAGGGGAAGGAGGTCTCCTGGCTCCCGAGCTACGGGCCGGAGATGCGGGGCGGGACCGCGAACTGCACCGTGGTGATCGCGGACCGCGGGATCGGATCGCCCGTCGTGCGCATGCCGAACGTGACGGTCGCGATGAACATCCCCTCGTGCCGGAAGTTCGCGCCGCTCGTGCGGGCAGGAGGCATCCTGCTCGTGAACTCCACGCTCATCCCCGACGTCGACGTGACGTGCGGGGCGGACGTGCGCATCGTCCGCGTCCCCGCGACGGGGATCGCGATCGAGCTCGGCTCGGCGATCGCCGCGAACATGGTGATGCTCGGCGCGTTCGTCGTCGCGACCCGGATGGTCGAGCTCGCCACCGTCGAGGCCGAGGTCGAGCACCTCTTCGCGAAGAAGCCCGAAGCGCTCGCACTCAGCCGCCGCGCCATCGCGCGAGGGGTCCTTGCCGCGGCGGCGCCGCTGGAGGCCGCGCATGTCTGAGTGTCATCTCTTCCAGGATCACGCCCGGAGGAGTCCGTGTTCCGCGAAGGGAGAAAGCCCCGAAAGGGCGCCGCATGACAGCCAGGGGCGCAGCCCCTGGAAAGGTCACCCCCCTGCGTGTGGGAGCCCTGAAGGGGCGACCCATTCGTGCCCGGTCGACGGCAATGGACCGCCCTTTCAGGGCTCCCATTCCCTTCGCACATCCGACTCCAGGGGCTGCGCCCCTGGCTGTCTTGAGTCGCCCCTTCGGGGCTTGTCTTGGGGGCGACATGCCTGAGCACGCCACAATCCTCCAGGCGCTCCAGGACCTCCACGAGGAGCACGGCTACCTGCCCATCGGCGAGGTGAAGAAGGCGGCGGAGCGGCTCGGCGTGCCCCTCTCGCAGGCGTTCTCCGTGGCGACGTTCTACAAGGCGTTCTCCCTCGTTCCGCGCGGGAAGAAGATCGTGAAGGTCTGCCTCGGCACCGCGTGCCACGTGCGTGGGGCCAGGGAGCTGGTGGAGGCGCTCGAGCGGGCGCTGAAGATCCGCGCCGGGGAGACGACGCCCGACCGTGCTGTGACGCTCGAGGTGGTGAAGTGCGTTGGCGCCTGCGCCATCGCGCCCGTCGTGGTCGTGGGGAAGCGGACGTACGGAAACGTCTCTCCGCAGGGGGCGGCGGAGGTGGTCGGGTGAGCGCATCCGGGAACGGTTCGAACGGTCGGCCTCGCTTCTCGGTCTGCATGGGGACCGGCTGCCGCGCCGCGGGCGCCGAGGATGTCCTCTCCGCGGCCCGCGAGGCGGCGGGGGACCGCGCCGTAGTGCGAGGCACGGGGTGCCGCGGCCTCTGCGAGAAGGGGCCGCTCGTCTCCGCGGAGCCGTCGGGGGTCCTCTCGTGCGGGGTGTCGCCGAAGAACGCGCGGACGGTCGTCGATTCCATCCTCTCGGGGCGTGGGCCCGTGGAGGCGCTCCTCTATCGCGACGCGCGGACGAAGAAGCGGATTGCCGTCGAGGACGACATCCCCTTCTATGCGCGCCAGACGCGGCTCGTCCTCGGGATGAACGGGCGGATCGACCCGGAGTCGATCGACGACTACATCGACGCGGGAGGGTACGCGGAGCTGCGGAGGACCCTCGCGAAGCGGACGCCCGAGGAGGTCATCGACGAGGTCTTGCGCGCGCGACTCCGTGGGAGGGGCGGGGCGGGGTTCCCGACCGCGGTGAAGTGGCGCGCCTGCAGGAAGCAGGAGGCCTCGCCGAAGATGCTCCTCGGCAACTGCGACGAGGGCGACCCCGGCGCGTACATGGATCGCTCCATCCTGGAGGGGAACCCTCACCTCGTCCTCGAGGGGATGATCCTCGGCGCATACGCGGTCGGGGCGTCGGAGGCGATCATCTACGTCCGCGACGAGTACCCCCTCGCGCTGGCGAACGCGGAGCGGGCGATCCGCCAGGCGCGGGAGCGGGGCCTCCTCGGGAAGGGGATCCTCGGGGCGGCGCTCGACTTCGACGTGCGCGTCTTCCGCGGGTCGGGGGCGTTCGTCTGCGGCGAGGAGACCGCGATGATCGCCTCGATCGAGGGGCGTCCCGGCGAGCCGGTCGATCGGCCTCCGTATCCCGTGGAGCGGGGCCTCTTCGGCCGCCCGACGGTGATCAACAACATCGAGACCTGGGCGAACGTGCCGGTCGTCCTGGCGCGCGGAGGCGAGGCGTTCGCGCGGATTGGGACCGAGCGGAGCGGCGGGACGAAGGTCTTCTCGCTCGTCGGCCAGGTCGCGAACACGGGGCTCGTCGAGGTGGCGATGGGGACGAGCCTGCGCACGATCGTCGAGGCGCCCGCGTTCCGGAAGACCTTCGGCCCGCTCGAAGGCGAGCGGCTCCAGCGCGTCCCGCGCGGCTTCTCGAAGGATCACCCCGCTGCCGAGTTCCTGAAGTACCGCCAGTTCCTGGCTGGAGTAGAGCTGCCTGCCAGCTTCGCGAGCGACCCGCGGTTCTACGGACGCCTCCTCGAGGTGTTCCGGCGGGTGATCCCGCTCGCGCGCTTCCTCAACGAACCGCTTCTGAAAGGCGGACCGTGGCGGCAGACTGAAACGTGATGTCATCCACCGCCGTCTTCAATGGTCGCCGCCGCGTGCCTCCGCCCGTCAACGAACCGGTTCGCGCATACGCACCGGGGTCACCCCAGCGCGATTCGATCAAGGCGCGCTTGTCGCAGATGGCGGGCGAGAAGATCGACATGCCGCTCATCATCAGCGGCTGCGATGTCCGCACCGGCAACACGGCCGCATCGGTGATGCCGCACGATTACGAGCACGTGCTCGGCGAATACCACACGGCGACCGAGCAGAACGTCATGCAGGCCATCGACGCCGCAGCCACCGCGCGGCGCGAATGGGCCGCCTGGTCTTTCGACGACCGCGCGGCGGTAATCCTCAAAGCCGCCGAGCTGCTGACCACCACGTGGCGCGACACCGTCAACGCCGCCACCATGCTCGGCCAGTCGAAAACCATCTTCCAGGCCGAGATCGACGCGACGTGCGAGTTGATCGACTTCTGGCGCTTCAACGCGCATTACGCGCAGGAGCTCCTCGACGAGCAGCCGCTCAGCGACCACACGATGTGGAATCAGCTCGAGTACCGCGGCCTCGAAGGGTTCGTCTACGCAGTCACCCCCTTCAACTTCACCTCGATTGCCGGCAATCTGGCGACGGCGCCCGCTCTCATGGGGAATACCGTCGTGTGGAAGCCTGCGTCGAGCGCGATGTACTCCGCTTACCACCTCATGCGGCTGTACCAGGCGGCGGGCATGCCCCCCGGCGTTATCAACATGGTCGCCGGCGACGCGGCCATGATCTCGAAGGTTGTGCTCTCCCATCCAGACCTCGCCGGCGTGCATTTCACGGGCAGCACCGCCGTCTTCAACGACATGTGGAAGACCATCGGCGGCTCGATGGTCGGCTACCGCTCCTATCCACGCATCGTTGGCGAAACCGGTGGCAAGGATTTCATCATCGCGCACCCATCGGCCGATCTTGACGCGCTCGCCGTCGCCATCGTCCGAGGCGGATATGAGTTCCAGGGCCAGAAGTGTTCGGCGGTAAGCCGCATCTACATTCCGAAGTCGCTGTGGACGCAGGTCCGGGATCGCCTCGTCGCGATGATCGGCGAGATCAAGATAGGCGACGTGCAGGACTTCCGCAATTTCATGGGGGCGGTCATCGACAAGCGCTCGTTCGACAAAATCAGCGGCTACATCGATCACGCGCGCGCCAACGCGAAGATCATCGCCGGCGGTACGGTGGACGGCCGCAAAGGGTATTTCGTCAGTCCGACGCTCGTCGAGACTGCCGATCCGGCGTACCTGCTGATGTGCGAAGAGATCTTCGGTCCGGTGGTCACCGCCTACGTCTACGACGATGCGAAGTGGCAGGAGACGTTGACGCTGGTCGATACGACGTCGCCGTACGCGCTTACCGGCGCGCTGTTCGCTCAGGATCGCCGCGCGGTCGTGGAAGCAACGTCCGTGCTGCGTCACGCCGCCGGCAACTTCTACATCAACGACAAGCCGACCGGCGCGGTAGTCGGCCAGCAGCCGTTCGGCGGCGCGCGCGCGTCGGGGACGAACGACAAAGCCGGATCGAAGCTGAACCTGGTCCGCTGGGTGAGCGCGCGAACGATTAAGGAGAACTTCAATCCGCCGCGCGACTACCGCTATCCATTCATGAGCGAGCAATAGGGCCGTCGATCGGCGCGGTCTTGCGTGGCGGGTTGAAGAACGGTGTCTTCACCACGACGGCCGGCACGCGGT